>Ga0247841_10000247_pt1 | contig 147823 bp, 133 predicted proteins | sample LaCruzMarch2015__2_FD_192410 | JGI IMG/M metagenome (GOLD analysis project Ga0247841, IMG submission 192410) | Freshwater microbial communities from meromictic Lake La Cruz, Castile-La Mancha, Spain - LaCruzMarch2015_18m | ecosystem: Environmental > Aquatic > Freshwater > Lake | place: Spain... | reverse complement strand
GGATTGAAGTCTGCAACTCGACTTCATGAAGCTGGATTCGCTAGTAATCACAGGTCAGCTATACTGTGGTGAATACGTTCTCAAGTCTTGTACTCACCGCCCGTCAACTCAAGGGAATTGGGGATACCCGAAGTCCGTATTTATACGGCCTACGGTAAATTCAATAACAGGGAGTAAGTCGTAACAAGGCACGGGTAGCGGAAGCTGCTCGTGGAAATTTTCAAATTGAACAACGTTGGTTAAGTTATGTGAGTAACTGATACTGACTTATCGTGTCGAAATTAAATGCCTCAATTGAGCATTTAAGTGTTTGCCTGAACATGTAACAGGTTGACCTTCTCGGAAAGACGAGATAGATTGGCCAGTAAAATAGAAATATATTACTGAGTTATAGAACGGAACAAAAGAAAGAATAATATCCCACGTCGCTAAAGCTATGCGGGACAAGTCGCAAAAAACGCCTTTAAACAAGGCGTTTTTTGCTGTCTTATTTTGTCCTTGACTTTTACCTCATAATATGCTAGTATTAGAGGGTAGTGTTCTTTGTAATTAGTTAGAAACAACGAAGCCCTCTAATTGAGGCAAAGGGAGATAGAAGATGAAAGCAGTAATTGCGGTGGTGTTGTTTATGGTAACCCTTTCCTGGGGTTACTATCTTGGCTTCCAGGCATGCTCACGGAGCGTGGCACCAGTTCACGTTCAGCCATTTGGTCAGTTGCCCAGGGCAGACGTTTCTCATCAGGTTGATGAGGACATCGGTCATGACGGGAAGCCTGTCAATCCGCGACCCTTGGACAGCGAGCTGTTCAAGACCAATACCTGCAGCGGATGTCTCGGTGCCTGTGAAGATGTGGATCACAACGGAAAGGTTGTGAATCCGCATGTCGCTGGTGACGCCACTGATATCGGTGCAGAGATCATGGCCGTGAATAACAAGGCCATGGGGAAGTAGTTCGTTGTTGAAATGGAATGTGGGGCGGGCAAGTTCAATTCTTGCCCGCCCTTTTTGTTTGTCTTTTTCTATATTTTTTGCTATATTTCGAAGGTTAATAACGCGCGCATAGCTCAGCTGGTAGAGCAAACGACTGATACTCGTTAGGTCCTAGGTTCGATTCCTAGTGCGCGCACCAAACAAAAGCCGGAAGGCTTTTTTATGTTATAATATCTCAAATGGACTGGATTTTAATATCACTGCTGAAGTACAAATATTTATTGCTATTCCCGCTCGCTGTCTTTCAGGGGTCTCTGGCCTCTTTGGTTAGTGGTTTTTTAGTTTATCACGGAGTTTTTAACTTTGGTTTAGCTCTGCTGGTTTTATTATTGGGTGATTTTATCCCTGACACGGTTCTTTATTATGTTGGTTATTATGGGCGGGAGAATGGTGTGGTAAAAAAGTATTTATTAAATAATAATTTTTTTTCAAATCATTTAAACGTGATTGATAATTTGTGGTTTAAGCATGGTCGTAAAACCATGTTACTTGGTAAGTTATCATACGGTCTAGCTATTCCATTTCTAATTAGCGCCGGGAGCGTTAAAATGCCTTTTAAAAAATTTATTTCGTATGCTCTAGTGGTTTCCTTTTTCCATTATGGTCTTATTCTTTTTGTTGGCTATTTCTTGGGTAATTCTTATGCCTCCGCTGGTTACTATATGAATTTTATTAGTTATGGTTTGGCGGTTATCACTCTAGGTTTGTTTATCTCTTATTATTTTATTGTAAAATATGCTCGTAAAAAGATTGTTAATTTAGCCAAGGCGGAAGAGGAAACTGAGAAAATCCACGGTGAAATAATTTTTAAATAGATTGTTTTCTGGAGAGGTCTGTTATAGTATTCTTTATTAGCTGGGCGCGTGGTGGAACGGCAGACACGTACGCTTCAGGTGCGTATGAGAGCAATCTCATGGAGGTTCAAGTCCTCTCGCGCCCACAAAGTAATAAATTTATGCAAAATTATAAAGAATATTTTAGGGGGAAAAAGGTGACCATGTTGGGATTAGGGCTTTTGGGCCGTGGGCTTAATGACGCCAAGTTTTTAGCGGACTGCGGGGCAGATTTACTTATTACGGATTTAAAAACCGCGGAGCAGTTAGCACCAACCTTAAAAAAACTCGCTAAATATAAAAATATAAAATATGTTTTAGGGGAGCATAGATTGGAGGATTTTAAGGACAGAGATTTTATTTTGAAGGCCGCTGGAGTGCCATTAGACTCTATTTATATTACTGAAGCTAGAAAAAATAATATTCCCATAGAGATGGATGAATCTTTGTTTACCAAATTAGCACCCGAGGTAAAAGTAATTGGGGTTACCGGTACTAGGGGAAAAACCACCACCACTTATTTAATATATGAAGTCTTAAAACAAGCTCTAGGAGAAAGGGTTCACCTTGGTGGAAATATTAAAGGTTTAGCGACATTGCCATTACTTAAAAAGGTTAATCCGTCAGCTGACGGAGGGGATGTGGTGGTGATGGAGCTTTCTTCTTGGCAGTTGCAGGGCTTTGGTGAGGCGGGTATCAGCCCCCAGATTTCCGTGTTTACAAACCTAATGAATGATCATTTAAATTATTATAAAGGTAGCATGGATTTATATTTCTCTGATAAGGCCAAGATTTGCACTAATCAAAAAGCGGAGGATTTTATAATCTGTGGTCAGAAAATAGCGGAAAAAATAAAAAGTTGTAGCCAAAAGATTATGGCTAAAGTAAGTGATGTGCCTAAGAGTTGGAAATTAAAAGTAAAAGGGGAGCATAATTTAGAGAATATTGCCTGTGCCATGGCCGTGGCCCGTGTTCTTAAAATAGATGATAAAATTATTAAAAAGGCGGTGGAAAACTTTGGTGGGGTGGAGGGCCGGCAGGAATTTGTCAAAGAATATAAAGGCATTAAAATTTATAATGACACCACCGCCACCACGCCGGATGCTACCATTGTGGCGCTGAAGTCACTTGGAAACCCCACTTCGCTAAGAGCTTCGCGGGGCAAGAATATTGTATTGATTTTTGGGGGAGCGGATAAGGGTTTGGATATGGCCGGGTTACTTAAGGAAATTCCTAAATATTGTAAAAAGGAAATATTGCTAGCCGGTACTGGTTCAGAAAAATTGGCAGTTTTGAATTTTATTAAGGCTGATAGTTTAGGGGTAGCCGTTAAAACAGCATTGAGTTTTTGTCAGAAGGGGGATATTCTCCTTTTCTCACCCGCCTTTGCCTCCTTTGGAATGTTTAAGAATGAATTTGATCGGGGGGGTCAGTTTGTGAAAATCATAAAAAGACTCAAATAACATGAGTAGTATTTTAGGAAAGGCAAAAAATATTTATTTTATGGGGATTGGAGGAATTGGTATTTCCGCCATTGCCCGGATGCTTTTAGCTCAAGGGAAAAAAGTCAGTGGTTCAGATTCATCAGAATCAGAAATTACTATGGCTTTGAAAAAGTTGGGAGCCAAGATTTTTATTGGGCAAAAGGCAGAAAATATCCCAGAGGGGATTGATTTGATTATTTATACCGTAGCGGTGAAGGCTGACAATCCTGAATTTATTCGAGCTAAAGAAATGAGAGCCAAAATGCTGACCTATGCGGAGACCTTGAATGAGATTTCCCGCTCAAAATATACTATTGCTGTTTCTGGTACTCATGGTAAAACCACGGTAACTGCGATGGTGGCTAAAATAATGATTGATGCTGGTCTAGATCCTACTGTGATTGTAGGTTCATTGATTAAGGATATAAATGGAGAAACGACAAATTTTATTGCTGGTAAAAGCAGATATTTTTTAGTGGAGGCTTGTGAATATGAACGTTCTTTTTTAAATATTGAGCCAAAAATTGCTGTTATAAATAATATTGATGCTGATCATTTAGATTATTATATTGATTTAGCTGGGGTGATAGCTGGTTTCCACGAATTTGCGGAAAAAGTTCCAACTGACGGTTTTATTGTTTGTGATTCAGTTGATGAAAAAATTTCTAAAGCTCTGGTTGGGATTAAGGCCAAAATTATTGATCGTCAGGAGTTTTTGCCAAAAATAAAAAAATTGTTGGTCCCTGGTAATCATAATCGTTTAAATGCAGCCACCGCTGTGGCCGTAGCCAAAGCCTTAGGTGTGGAAATAGGAAAAGCCATAAAGTCCCTAGAAAGTTTTACTGGCGCTTGGCGCCGGTTCGAATACAAGGGCAAGACCAACAGCGGGGCCCTGGTTTACGAGGATTATGCCCATAATCCACAAAAAGTGAGGGCGGCGTTACAGGGCGCGCGGGAGATGTTTCCTAACAAGAGAATAGTGGTGGTTTTTCAACCGCATTTATTTTCCAGAACCAAACTTTTATTAAATGAATTTGCAACGGCTTTTACTGATGCTGATGAGATAATTTTAGCTCCTATTTTCCCAGCCCGGGAAAAGTTTGACCCAACTATTTCATCGGAGATTTTGGCCGGGGAAATAAAGAAAGCCCAGAAACCATCCTCTCCACTTAACGGAGTACCTAACCGTTCCGAGGATGTTTCCGTGCTTTCTTTTTTAAACTTTGAATCTATTGTTTCTTATCTCAAAACCTCCCTAAAATCTGGTGATGTCCTTATCACCATGGGCGCCGGGGAACAGTATAAAATCGGGGAAAGTTTGCTCGCCTAATAAGTTCACCATGGTGAACTTTATTTTGAAGTACGCCATGGCGTATTAGTGTTTGAAGTGACCCATGGGTCACTTAGAATTTTAACGCTTGACTAAATTATTTTTGGTAGTAATCTAAAAATAGATTTGTCGCTTTAGGTTATGGTGGGGCGTGTTGCTTCAAGATAACTGACGGCTTAGCAAGAGGGAGAAGAAAATGAAGATCAGAAATGTGACGCTTGATACCCACGTAAATGTGTATCATAAAGGACAAGTGATCAGTCATTCTTTCTGGGTGGGTGGAAAAAGAAAATCGGCCGGTATTATCTTTCCCGGGTCGTATAAATTTATGACTACCTGTCGGGAGGAGATGCGGGTCACGTCCGGGTTCCTTTCGGTCTTTTGGAAAAACAACTCTGGATCCTATGGATCTGGCCATTCGTTTCGTGTCCCTGCAAATACAACATTTAAGATCGTCTGTGATTCCGTTACCGAATACGTCTGTATCTACGGTTGACATTCATCGCCGTGGTAGTGGAAAAGGGTTTATATGGGGCCGTTTGCAGTGATGTAAATGGCCCTTTCTTTTGGTTTGACTTTTAGGGCCTCTTTTGCTAATATACACGGGCAAAGCTCATAGGGGCTTTTTATATTAAAAAAGGCATAATTTCAAATGGCAAAAACATCAGTCAAAGCACGAGCCAAGAAAGATCCAAAATTTGCCTCACGAGTAGTGAGACGTTGTTTTCGTTGTGGCCGTAAAAACGGTTATATGAGAGACTTTGATTTATGCAGAATTTGTTTCAGAGAGTTCGCTAATCAGGGTAAAATTCCTGGCATTAAAAAATCATCATGGTAACAGACCCAGTCGCAGACTTTATAACCAGAATAAAAAACGCTGGAAAGGTTCATAAGGAATCAGTGGCTTTGCCTTATTCAAAATTAAAAGAGGCTATTGCCAATGTTTTGGTAGCCGAAGGTTATTTGAAATCTGTGATCAAGAAGAAAACTAGCCCAGTTTTGGAAGTAGTTTTAAATTATCATGACGGTGAGTCAAAAGTAAAAGACGTAGAGAGAGTTTCCAAGCCATCCAAGAGAGTTTATATGGGTTTTGAGGAAATTCATCCAGCTAAGGGTGGTTATGGTAAAGCCATTTTTTCAACCCCAAAGGGTATTTTAACGGAAAGACAAGCTATGAAGGAAAAAGTGGGGGGAGAAGTTTTGTTTAAGATCTGGTAATAAAATATAATGTCAAGAATTGGAAAAAAAATAATAACCATTCCGGCTAAGACGGAAATTAAGATTGAAGGTGATACCATCACCGTCAAGGGTCCTTTGGGCGAGCTCACCAAGACCTTTCGTTCCGGCATAAAGATTGAGGTAAAAGAAGGAAAGGTTTCCTTCACTCCGGTTTCTAAAAATCCAAACGTTACCATAAACAGCTTGTGGGGTACCGTTTCTTCTTTGGTAAATAACATGATCTTGGGTGTAAATAAAGCTTATGAAAAGAAATTAATCGTAGAAGGAATTGGTTTTAAGGCTGACGTGGTGGGTACAAATTTGGTTTTTAAACTAGGTTTTTCACACCCGGTACCAGTGGCCATTCCTAAAAATTTAAAGGTTACTTCGGAGAAAAATATTATTACAGTTTCTGGTATTGATAAAGAGTTTGTGGGCAAATATGTGGCTGAGCTCCGATCCTTAAAGAAACCAGAACCATATAAGGGTAAGGGTATCCGTTATGAAAAGGAAGTCGTTAAGAGAAAGGAAGGTAAGAAGACTGTCTAAGGTCAGAATTTAAAATAAGATGAAAAAGCTAAACATTAAAAAACAAAAAGTAGAAAGAAGACACAAGAAAATTCGAGCCAAGATTTTTGGTACGGCGGAAAAGCCACGTCTGTCTGTTTTTAAATCTAACAAATATATTTATGGTCAGTTAATAAATGATGATAAGGCGGTGACCATTATTTCTCTTTCTTCAATGAAGGTAAAGGGTAAGACTTTTCTAGATCGCTGTACAGAAACCGGTAAAGAGATTGCTAAATTAGCCCTAACAAAAAAGATTGATTCTGTGGTGTTTGATCGTGGTGGATTTAAATATGTTGGCCGAGTAAAAGCTTTTGCTGATGGTGCCAGAGCTGGTGGTCTTAAATTTTAATAAATAAAAAAATGACAGAAGAAGTTAAAAAAGAAAATATTGTTACCCCAGCTGATCCTAAAGCTCCGGTAGTACAAACCCCCGCTCAAGTGGCTGGTGGCCGTCCTTCAACTGCTCGTTTTACTCCTAGAGCCGGTGGGCCAAGAGGCGGTGCTGATTCACGTTCAAAAAATCCTCGAAAGCCAGGACACAGGGATGCTAGACCTCGAAATGAGTTTGACCAAAAGATGCTAAACATCAGAAGAGTAGCCCGTGTTGCTACTGGTGGTCGCCGATTTTCTTTTAGCGTGGCAATTGTGGCTGGAGATAAAAAAGGAAAAGTAGGAGTAGGTTTGGGTAAATCTGGAGATACTTCAATGGCTATTGATAAGGCCCTTCGAAATGCTAAGAAAAACATGATTACTGTCAATGTGACCAAAACTAATTCTATTGCTCACGAGGTCAGTTCAAAATACTGTAGTGCTAGAATTACCATCAGGCCAGCTCCGGGTAGAGGAGTGGTGGCGGGTAGTGCCGTGAGGAATGTGCTTGATTTAGCTGGAGTAAAAGATGTTACCGCCAAGATTCACTCTGGTTCAAAAAATAAATTAAATATCGCTCGGGCCGCAGTGGATGCCTTATCAAAATTAGGCAAGGCCCCGGTTAAAGTGGTAAAAGCTGAAGCCAAAATTATGGCCCCAATCATAAGACCGGTCAGTAAATAATTTTAATATTATGCAAATACACGATATAAAAAGAAAAACCGCCAATAAGAAAGTTATGCTAGTTGGCCGTGGTGGTAAAAGAGGTAAGACATCTGGCCGAGGAGGCAAGGGTCAGACCGCTCGTGCTGGTCACAAAACTCGCCCTGAATGGAGAGACTTTATTAAGCGTATGCCAAAGCTTCGCGGTTACAGTTTCCAATCCATTAGCGGAGTTCGTAATCCGGTCATTGCCATTAATCTAGATTTAATTAATGCCGCTTTCAAAGAGGGTGCTACCGTCAAGCCTTCAACTTTGTTTGCTAAGGGAGTAATCAAGCAATACAAAGGAAAGAATCAAAAAATTAAAATTTTAGGTAGCGGAGAAATAAAGAAAAAAGTTACCTTGGTTGGCTGTACTGTTTCTAAAAGTGCTAAAGCAAAAATAGAAAAAGCAGGTGGTTCAGTTAAGTAGGAATCAAATCAAATGTTACAGAACTTTTTTAAAAAAATCAGTCTGATTATCAAGGACCCTTCTTTAAGAAGAAGAATTCTCTTTGTAGTTGTTGCTCTGGTTGTTTTTAGATTTTTATCCACTATCCCTGTGCCAGGTGTTGACCCATTAAAACTAGCGGCTTTCTTTAATAGCTCCACTGGTGATATTTTTGGACTTTTTAATATTTTTTCTGGAGGTGGCTTATCAAACTTTTCCATTGTGATGCTTGGAGTTGGTCCATACATTACCGCTTCTATCGTGATGCAGCTTTTGACTATGATCTTCCCTAAACTTAAGGAAATGTATCAGGAAGAAGGAGAAGCCGGTCGCGCTAAATTTACCCAATATTCTAGACTTTTAACCGTTCCTCTAGCCTTAATCCAGGGAGGTGGTTTTATCTTATTACTTGAAAAATCTGGGGTAATAACCCAGTTGGGAGCATTAGGAATGATTACCAACATTATGATTATTATTGGTGGTTCTGTCCTTCTAATGTGGATTGGTGAATTAATGACCGAATTTGGTATTGGTAATGGTACATCTTTAATCATTTTTGCTGGTATCGTCGCTTCTGTTCCTACCAGCCTAGCCCAACTATTGGTTACGTTCTCTCCATCACAAATTCCTCTTTATATTGGTTTTGCGGTAGTTGCATTACTGGTGGTTTTGGGAGTGGTGATTGTGACAGAAGCTGAGAGGCCAATTCCGGTTACTTACGCTAAGCGCGTCCGTGGCTCTAAGGTATACGGTGGAGTTTCCACTTATTTACCTTTAAGAGTTAATCAAGCTGGTGTGATTCCAATTATCTTTGCTCTTTCTATTTTACTTTTCCCTCAGATGATTTTCCAATTCTTATCAACCGCAGTATCAAATGGAACACTTAAGGCCGCCTTCACTTTTATTTTAGATATTCTTAAAAATGGTTGGTTCTATTCTATATTTTATTTTATTTTGGTTTTCTTGTTTACTTATTTCTACACCGCCGTTACTTTTGATCCACACGCCATTTCAGAAAATTTACAGAAAAATGGCGCCTTTATTCCTGGTGTCCGTCCAGGTCAGCCAACCTCAGAATATATTGCCAAGGTTTTGACTAGAATCACTTTTGTAGGAGCAACTTTCCTCGGTTTGATTGCAGTTTTGCCACTAGCCATGAAGGCAGTTACTGGTATTCAGTCACTAGCTATTGGTGGTACCGCCCTTTTGATCGTTGTGTCTGTAGTGATTGATTTGATGAAGAAGGTTGATGCTCAGGTCTCCATGAGAGAATACTAAATGTCAAAATTTTACGTTGTTGGTACACCTATCGGTAATCTGGAGGACATCACCTTGCGGGCGGTGCGGATTTTGAGTGAGGTAGATTTGGTGTTGTGTGAAGATACTCGGGTGACTAAAAATCTATTAAATAAATATAATATTAAGACGCCAACTTTTAGTTATCCATCTGATAATTTAGCCACCAATACAAAAGTTGATAAAATTGTAAAATTAATCGAGGAGGGTAAAACCTTGGCTCTGGTTTCTGACGCGGGGACACCCACTATTTCTGACCCTGGTTCTATCCTAGTTTCTAAAATCAAGGAATCATTTCCTGAAATTGAAGTTATAGCTATTCCTGGACCAAGCGCCTTGGTTTCCGCCCTATCTATTTCTGGTTTACCTGCATCAGATTTTACGTTTTTAGGCTTTTTACCACACAAAAAAGGCCGAGAAACTTTATTTAAGGAAATTGCCGAATCAAACAGGACTGTAGTTTTTTATGAATCACCGCATCGAATTTTAAAGGCTTTAGACTCACTTCAAAAATTTGCACCAGAAAGAAAAATTGTGATTGCTAGGGAATTAACCAAAGTTTTTGAGCAAATTGTTTCTGGACTACCAGTTGAGGTTTCTAAATATTTTGCTAATAATCCTGATAAAGTGAGGGGGGAATTTGTTGTGATTGTTAGTTAATACAAAGATTATCTCGGAAATTATTTAATTTTAAAAGTCCTCGGGTTTCCTTGTTGCACAGGCCAGACATTTTAAAATCAAACAATTTCCTCTATAATCTTTTCTATGCTATATTACTATTACTTAACAGCATAAATAAAATAATATGAAAAGAATTTCAACAATTACAACCCTTGGTGTTTTGGTCCTGGTTTTTGCCTCACCATTTATTACTATTTCTCGAGATTGGAAAAATATTGTCTTAATGGTCTGTGGTTTAGCAATTATTATTTTTTCTCTTTTATTAAGAAAAGAGCTTCATAAGGTCATCAGGATTGTTCATGGGGTAGAGGAGGTTAAGACTGACACTTATGTTGAAAATAATCCACAATAAATATTTTTATATTGGTTTCTTTTGTTTTTTGGTGGGACTTTTAGCCTTTTTTATTTTACCTCGTTATTTGCCAGCTACATTCACTCTTAAGGTTCAGGGTGATTTAACTGGCACCGTCTCCACTCCAGTGATTCCAGAAGTAATTCTTCCGGTTAAAAAAGTAATTAAGCATCAGGCCACTCCTGAGGTGGTGAAGGGGATTTACATGACTGCCTGTGTAGCTGGCACCCCAAGTTTTAGGGCTAAACTTTTAAAACTTACAAATGAAACAGAAATCAACTCAATTATTATTGATGTTAAAGATTATACCGGAACTATTTCCTTCAAAACTGAAAATCCGGAGTTTGTGAATAACGCAGGGGGTGGTTGCCGCTCAGCCGATCTGGCTGAGTTTATAGAAACCCTTCATGATAATAATATTTATGTGGTTGCCAGAATTACGGCTTTTCAGGATCCATATTTAGCAAAAATTAATCCTGATTGGGCGGTAAAGAAAAATAGTGATAAAACTGTTAACTGGAAAGATGGAAAGGGGATTAGTTATATTGATGCTGGAAATAAAGAAATGTGGAAATATTTAGTTGATTTGGGTATGGAATCTTACGCCGTAGGTTTTGATGAAATAAATTATGATTATATTCGTTTTCCATCAGATGGGGATATGAAAGATATTTATTTCCCCTGGAGTAATGATATTTTAATTGCCAACGTGGCTCGGGCGGCTATTGGCACTACCACGCCAGCGGTTAAAAGTGGAAAATCCATTATTCTCCGAAACTTTTTTGAGTATTTACATCAAAATTTTGAGCCAGCCGGAATCCCTATTTCCGCTGATCTTTTTGGTATGACGGCTACAAACTATGATGATTTAAACATTGGGCAGGTATTAGAGGACGCCGCTCCAAATTTTGATTTTATTGCACCAATGGTTTACCCGTCACATTATCCAACTGGTTTTAATGGTTATAAAAATGTAAATGATCACCCTTATGATATTGTAAATTATTCAATGAATATTGCCGCAAAAAGATTGGTAGCTATTGGTGAATCACCATTAAAATTACGTCCTTGGTTGCAAGATAATGATTATCCCGTCCCTTATACGCCAGATATGGTCAGAGCTCAAATACAGGCCACTTATGATGCTGGGCTAACTTCCTGGATGCTTTGGGATGCAGGAAATACTTATACACAGAGTGCCCTTTTAACTCAGTAATTTTCTAAAAAACTATTTAAATTATTTGGTCCTCGCGTCTTTTGACCGGCCTTATAGGCAACAGGACCGGTCTCAAAACCAGACACAAAAAATTTAAATGTTTCTTTAGAAAATATGTGTTATAATACTACCAAATGTACGATCCAGAAAGAGTAACAACATTTGCTTATGCGGATTCTAGAAATAAGAATGTGGAGTTTGGTATTAAAGCCAAGGACCGCACTAGACACGTGTATGTAATAGGTAAGACCGGTTTAGGTAAGTCTACTTTGCTTGAAAATATGGCGGTGCAGGATATTGCGAACGGTGAAGGTATGGCTTTTATTGATCCACACGGCAAGACCGCTGAATTACTCCTAAATTATGTCCCAGAGCATCGGCTAAAAGATGTTTTATATTTTGCGCCTTTTGATATGGAACATCCAATTTCTTTTAATATTTTAGAGGATGTGGGCTATGATAAACGGCACTTAGTAGTTTCAGGTTTGATGTCCACCTTTAAAAAGATTTGGGTAGATGCTTGGTCCGCTAGGATGGAATATATTTTAAGTAATACTTTGCTGGCTTTACTAGAGACTCCCGGCACCACCTTACTTGGGGTGAATAAAATGCTGGCGGATAAGGATTACCGGAAAAAAATTGTGGATAATATTAAGGATCCATCTGTGAAGTCTTTTTGGGTAGATGAATTTGCTAAATATACTGACCGTTTTGCGGCGGAGGCCACGCCGTCTATTCAAAACAAAGTGGGTCAATTTACCGCTAACCCTTTGATTAGAAATATTGTTGGTCAGCCAAAGTCTTCTTTTGATTTGAGAAAGATGATGGATGAAAATAAAATAATTATTATTAACCTGTCAAAAGGCCGGGTGGGGGAGACTAATGCTAACCTTTTAGGCTCAATGTTTATCACTAAAATTTATTTGGCGGCCATGTCTAGAGCGGATGTGTCAGATAGGGAGCTCCAAAAATTACCAAATTTTTATCTCTATGTGGACGAATTCCAATCTTTTGCCAATGAAAGTTTTGCGGATATTCTGTCTGAGGCTAGAAAATATAAATTAAATTTAACCATTGCTCACCAGTATATTGAGCAAATGTCAGAGGAGGTAAGGGCGGCGGTGTTTGGTAACGTGGGAACGATGATTACCTTTAGAGTGGGGGCTTTTGATGCTGAGGTATTAGAGAAAGAATTTGCCCCCCAGTTTACCGCAGAAGATTTAGTGAATTTGGGTTTTACTCAAATATATTTAAAACTTATGATTGATGGTGTTAGTTCCCAACCTTTTTCGGCTTCCACTATGCCACCTATAAAGGAACCAGCTAAATCCTTCAGGGAGGAGGTAATAGAAATGTCTAGACAGCAATTTGCCGTTAAAAGAGCCATTGTTGAGCAAGATGTTATCGATTGGCATAAAGATAAAGGCCAAACTCAAGTAATTAAAGAAAAGAAAACTGAAACTAAAATACCCGAGAAAAAGTCTGAAAAAGTACCAGAAAAAGTTATGCCTAAAACAGTTGAGAAAAAGGAGACACCACCGGTAAAAAACTTTAACCAAACAGCGCAAGTCGTTCGTCCGAAATATGTTAAAAGGGAGGAGGTGAAGCCAGTCCTACCACCACTTGAAGAGGTGGATGATGATTTTGTTCCGTTAAAAGAGTTAAAGCCAAAGGCACAGGAAAAACCTGTAATTATTGGCCAGAATAACGGAGTAAAAAAAGCAGTAAATGAAAAAAGTTTGGCTGAACTGCGAGCTGTTTTGCAATCATTTAATAAAGATAAAAATATTGAAAAACTAAAGCCCGCCGTTGCTAAAAGCTCTGACGAGGTAAAGGAAATTCCCGAGGATAAGTTAAGGGAAATGCTTCAGGTGGATAATAAAAAATAATTTTATGAAGGATACCTTTAAATATTTAATCTGGGTTGGTATTTATTCTACATTATTAGTGCCTTTTCTTGTTGCCAACGGGATGTTTTTTCCGTATATAACCGGTAAGGCCTTTGCTTTTAGAATTATTACCGAAATTATATTTGGTCTCTGGCTCATTCTAATAATTAAAGATAAGGAGTTTAGGCCAAAATGGTCCTGGGTTTTAGGAGCAGCCGGAATCTTTACTTTTATTCTATTTATTGCGGATATAAATGCCGTGGCCCCTTTTAAGGCTTTTTGGAGTAATTATGAAAGGATGGAGGGTTGGGTGACTTTTGTTCATCTTTTGGCTTACCTTTTGGTTTTGAGTTCAATGTTGAATAAAGAGAAATTATGGCTGTGGTTTTTAAGAGCAAATGTCTTGGCGGGTTTTATTATGGCGGTGATGAGTGTTGGTGATAGTATAAAAGAAGGGGTTGTTCGTTTTGCTGGTCCACTTGGTAACCCTATTTATATCTCGGTTTATTTTTTATTTATTTTATTCTTTACTCTTATTCTTCTCTATAAGGATGTTTTAGTAAAAAATCTTACTACCTGGCTAGATTTTAGAAAAGTTTTTAGTGATGTATTGTTTTATGTTTATTTAATTGTCTCCTTTCTTTCTGTGTTTGTGATTTACCGGACTTCTCGTGGAGCCTTATTGGGGGCTATGGGGGGTATTTTTATTGGGGCGTTATTAATTGCTATTTTTGAAAAAGAGAAAAAGGTCATTAAACAAATTTCTATTTGCGGGGTGGTGGCCGTAATTGCTTTGGTGGGATTGTTTTTGGGGGTTAAGGATACAGCTTTTGTAAAAAATAACCCTACCCTTTCTAGGTTTGCTGAAATTTCTTGGGGAAATACTAGTGGTCAGGCTAGACAGCTTGTTTGGCCAATGGCTATAAAAGGTTTTGAGGAAAAGCCAATCCTGGGTTGGGGTCAGGAGGGTTTTAATTATGTTTTCAATAAATATTATGATCCTAAAATGTATGGGCAGGAAGCTTGGTTTGACCGGGCGCACAATGCTCCACTGGATTTTCTGATTGCTGGGGGTATCCTGGGTTTGCTATCCTACCTAGCTCTTTTTGGCTCGGCTTTATGGTTACTTTGGTTAAAGAAAAATAATTTAAGTATTACTGAGCGGTCCCTTTTGACCGGACTTTTTGCAGGTTATTTATTTCAAGCAATTTTTGTTTTTGATAATTTAATTAGTTATTTAATGTTCTTTACTACTTTGGCTTATGTACACTCTCGTTTAGTTCAGGATTTACCGGTGACTGAAGATAGTCAAAGTTATCTCAGTGATTTTTTAAAGGATCAGGAGTATCAAAATTACATTTTAATTCCAGTGGTAGTTATTTTAACCTCAGTTGGTATTTGGTGGATAAATATTCCTAGTATTTCAGCAAACCAAAAATTAATTGAGGCCATCAGATTAGTTCAAGGGGGACAGGTGCCAGCTGGGATTGAATCCTTTAAATCCGCTCTAGCTTATAAATCAGCGGGTGATTCAAAAATACGGGAGCAGTTACTTTCCTATACACCCACCGTTTTAAAAGCGGCTGAGGTTGACCAAATGATTAAACAGGAGTTTGTTACCTTAACGGTTAATGAAATTAATAAGCAAATTGCTATAGTTCCAAATGATGCCAGGTATTATATTTTAATGGGATCATTATTAAATAATATTGGTAATTCCGAGCAGGCTTTAACTTTTATTAAAAAAGCGGTTGAGCTTTCGCCACTGAAACAGGCCATGCGGTTTGAACTAATTAGGGCTTTATATACTTTAGGTAAAAGTCAGGAGGCAATGCTTGAGGCTAAGTCAGCCTATGAGTTGGAAAAGAATTATGATCAGGCTAGGATAGTTTATGAAGAAACGGTAAGGAATGAAATTGAGGTTAATCCAAAATTTAAAGCAGAGGGGGAGCAGATTTTGAAGGATTTAGGAGCTAATTAGAAACTAATATAATAAAACTTTTTCCAAAAACTTGCTTTTTTTGACAGAGTATGCTATGCTACCTGGGTGAGTGCTAGCAATGACTAGCTCAAACGAATGTCTGTGTAAAACCCCACTTCGGTGGGGTTTTGCATGTCTACACATTTTCTTTCTCTTGCTATCTTTTTTCTAAAATACTATTATGTATAGGTGCCTCCGAATTGTTCCCGGTCACAGCCGGCGGTTGCACTCATATAAGACATTAGTTTTGGAGTTAGCCCCCGCCGGCGTTGATTTGGAACAATTAGCCGTGAGGCATACAAAACCTCTCCCTTTTGGAGGGGTTTTGTGCTTTAATAATTAAATGATTAATATTCAAGAAAACATTCCACTGAAGGATTACACCACATTTAAAATTGGTGGTATCGCCAGGTATTTTGTGGTGATTAAAACCTTACCAGAGCTCATGGAGGCAATTTTGTTTTCTAAAGAAAAAGAAATACCCTTTTTTGTGCTTGGTGGTGGATCAAATATATTAGTATCAGAAAATGGTTTTTTGGGCCTGGTGATTAAAAATGAAATAAAGAAAAAAGTGTGCGTGGAGATGTCCCCCGAGGATTGCAATGTCACCTTTGGGGCCGGGGAAAACTGGGATGAAGCGGTGGCCTATACCGTAACAAGGGGATTGTTTGGTCTAGAAAATCTATCCGGTATACCGGGCACGGTGGGGGCTTCTCCAGTTCAAAATATTGGCGCCTATGGTCAAGAAGTAAAAAATGTTATTTGTTCCCTAAAAGCTATCAATACCGAAACATTAGATGAGAAAATGTTTACAAATTCTGACTGTCAGTTTTCTTATCGAAATAGTATATTTAAAAAACCAGAATTTAAAAAATATATTATTACCGAAGTATCATTTTTCCTTAAAAAGAATGGGGAAGTGAATACTGGTTATAAAGATTTGCAGTTATATTTTTTGAGTAAAAAAAACAAAAAGCCAAGTTTGGTTGGGGTGAGAGAGGCGGTGTTAGAAATCAGAGCAGAAAAGTTTCCCAGTTTGGAGGAGTATGGTTTGGCTGGTTCATTTTTTAAAAACCCTATTATTACCTCTGAAAAGTATCAAGAATTAAAAGGAAAGTTTCCAAACCTACCAGCTTTTGAGGAGGGTAAGGGGATGGTTAAAATACCACTGGCTTGGGTCTTAGATAAAATTTGTAATCTCAAAGGTTATCGAGAGGGAAAGGTGGGTCTGTATGAAAAACAGCCAATCATTTTAGTGAATTATGGTGGGGCTACGGCCAGGGAGGTTTCTATCTTTGCGGACAAAATTATTAAGGTCATAAAAGAAAAAACTGATTTGGATGTTGAATGGGAAGTAGAGAGGGTGTAATTCTATTTTTTTTGTGATAATATGCTTATATTATGTCATTTTTAAGCACGGTATTTGGTAATAAGTATGAGAAGGCGGTTAAGCCTTTTTGGCCCATTGTAGGGCAAATTAACGCCTTAGAAGAGGGTATTAAAGCCCTGCCTGACGCGGAATTGAAGGCTAAAACAGTAGAATTTAAGAAAAGACTTACTTCAAAAGAGCAGGGTGGAAATGAGGAGACTTTGGAGCAAATTTTACCAGAAGCTTTTGCGGTAGTCCGGGAAGCTTCCAGACGAACTTTGGGTGAAAGGCATTTTGATGTACAGCTGATTGGAGGCATGATTTTAAATAAAGGGGGGATTGCGGAGATGAGGACCGGAGAAGGAAAAACTTTAGTGGCCACTTTGCCAGCGTATTTAAATGCGCTCTCTGGGCACGGCGTACATATTGTGACAGTGAATGATTACCTCTCACGCCGTGATGCGGTGTGGATGGGTCAGGTGTATGACTTCCTGGGCTTAACTGTGGGTGTGATAAATCATGAGAGTTCTTTTTTGTATGATGCTAAACATATTACAGATAAAACGGTGGCTGAGAAAGAAGACAAGGAGAGGGACCAGCTCGGTTCTTTCAGAGTGGTTTATGATTTTCTGAAACCTTGTACTAGGCGGGAAGCGTATGCGGCGGATATTACTTATGGCACAAACAACGAATATGGTTTTGATTATTTGCGAGATAATATTGAATATGCGGAAAAGGATTTAAGACAGCGTGAGTATAACTTTGCGATCGTGGATGAGGTGGACTCTATTTTGATAGATGAAGCCAGAACCCCGCTAATTATTTCTGCGCCTACTACGGAGTCTGGTGATCTATATGTAAAATTTGCGGATATCGTGAAATATTTTAAAAAAGATGAGGATTTTACGGTAGACGAAAAATTAAAAGCGATTCAGCTCACTTCCGCTGGTATTTCAAAGGCGGAGAAAGCCTTGGGTTTAGAAAATATTTATACGGATGCGGGCATAAAATATGTACATCATTTAGAGACTGCCGCTAGAGCCAAAGCCTTGTTTGAAAAGGATACGGATTATGTGGTGAAGGATGACGAGATCATAATTGTGGATGAATTTACTGGACGTTTACAGCCAGGGCGCCGGTGGTCTGAGGGATTACACCAGGCCATTGAGGCTAAAGAGGGTGTGAAGATTCAAAAAGAGTCTAGAACTTTTGCGTCCATTACTTTTCAAAATTATTTTAGGCTTTATAAAAAGTTGTCCGGTATGACGGGAACCGCCCTGACTTCCGAGGAAGAATTCTACAAGGTTTATCATATTGAAACTTTTTCCATTCCTACTAATCGTGATATTAAAAGATTAGATAAAAATGATTTAATTTTTCAAACCGAAAATGGTAAGTTTTTGGCCGTGGCCAAACAGGTTAAGGAATTACAAGAAAAGGGCCAGCCGGTTTTGATTGGTACGGTCTCTATTGAGAAGAATGAAATATTGTCCACTTATTTGTCAAAGGTGGGAGTTAAACATAATGTTCTAAACGCTAAGAATCATGAAAAAGAAGGTGAAATTATTGCTTCCGCTGGACATAAAGGTGGAGTAACGGTGGCCACTAACATGGCCGGCCGAGGGGTGGACATCAAGCTGGGCGGGGTGCCTTTTGATAAGGAAAAATATGAAGAGGTGAGAAATCTTGGTGGACTTTGTGTAATAGGAACAGAAAGGCATGACGCTAGAAGAATAGATAATCAGTTGAGAGGACGGGCCGGCCGTCAGGGTGATCCGGGTGAGACGCAGTTTTATGTCTCATTAGAGGATTCTTTAATGCGAATTTTTGCCTCGGACACTATTAAAAAATTAATGGGCCGGTTTGGTATGGCGGAGGATCAGGCAATAGAAAATTCCCTAATTACCAGATCACTAGAAACGGCTCAAACTAAAATTGAAGGTTTTAATTTTGATTCTCGTAAACATGTTTTGGAATATGATGATGTATTAAACTATCAAAGAAAATTGGTCTACAGTAAAAGGCGCGAGGTGCTTTTAGGTGATAAAGAAATGGTGCGGGCCAAATTAGATGAAATAATTGGTAGTGATGAGGCGGTGATAAAAATAATTGAAGATAAAATTAAGGTTATGGGGGCTGATGAATTTTATCGAATTGCTAAAATACTTTTACTTCAGTCTATTGATATGTTTTGGGTGGATCATTTAGAGATTATGGACTATACCAGATCCAGCGTGAACCTCAGGGCTTATGGTCAACGTGATCCACTGGTAGAATATAAAAAAGAGGGTTTGCGTTTATTTAAGGAGATGAATGAGGCCGTGAGTGATCAAATTATTAAAATCTTACCAAACATTGGGGCGGGAGCTTATCAAAGGCAGGAGCAAGAGTTAAAAGATACCCAAAAGCATATGATTATGGCGGGTGGGGGTGTGGAGGATAAAGATGGTAATAAAGCCAGCTCACCAGTGGTTGTTAAAAAAGAAAATAAAGTTGGTCGTAATGATCCCTGCCCTTGTGGTTCTGGTAAAAAGTATAAGAAGTGCTGTGGGGTGTAGGGGGAAAACTATTTGATTTTATTTATTATTAGGTATACTCTTGGTGAGGAATTTGATCGTTGACTATTAATCAAAAAACAACAAAAGGAGGTTGGTGTGCTGGTACAATCTGATCCTCAAGACGGTCATGGGTTTCAAAACGAGTTTTGTGGTTGCGACCTGACCGTGGTTGACCCAAAACTCAAGCAGAGGGTACGTAACTTTCGGGAGGGTATTCAGAGAGTCAAGGAGTGCCAATGTCTTTATAATCATTGGAATCCTAGACGGCCAAGGACGCCCCTGGCCCAGTGTCTGTTTCAGAAGGTGAAGTCAAGGCTAAAAACGGGAGACGATTTGCGTTTGTTTATTGCAATCAACACGGCCCTGGATTATTGGATGGGGGTTGATTGTTTTTTCGAATGCAATGGTAGGATTGTAACAGTTGATTTGTCGGTCAGTTCTTACAAGAGATACTACAAGGCAGACATTCTGCTTACTCGCCAAGATTTCGTAAAAAATCATCACTACAAAAAAGGGGACATAATTGCTCGTAAATTGTCTCAAAAAAGGAGGTAATTTATCTCTCGAGCAACAAAAACCGCGTGTACTCTTAGGAGTAGACGCGGTTTTTCTATATGCAAATCTCCTTTCAGATCAGCATTTTTTATGTTATTATAGCTTTATATCAGAGTTTAATTTTATAAAAAGCATGTTTAATTCAATCGTTAGGTTTTTTGACAGATTAGAGGATAAAGTGAGGGCTAAATTAAGCCACCGCTCAATTATTTATGCCTTTATTGGTGGTGCCTGTACGGTTCTTTTTTGGCGAGGCATTTGGCACACCGGAGATATCCTTATGGCCCAAGGTGGTTTTTGGTCCTGGTTTTTTTATGAACCAATTACCGTGATTTGGACATCTGTAGTGCTACTTTTGACTGGTCTTTTTGTCTCAAATTTTATTGGAGAGAGAATTATTATTTCTGGTTTAAAGAAGGAAAAAAAGGTAACAGATAGGACGGAGGATGAGGTTGAAGAGGAAGTGGGTCAAATCAGAAGATTAGATAAAAAAGTTGATCTGTTAATGAAAGAGGTTATTTCTCTTAAAGATGAATTGGCTAAGAAATAAAAAAACAGTCGTTGTCCATGATGGGAATTTTCATCCTGACGATGTATTTTCTGTTGCCCTCTTGTCTATTTTGTGTGACGGAAAAATAAAAGTAATAAGAAGTCGCGACGAAGAGATAATCTCCAAAGCTGATTTTGTGGCTGATACTGGGCATGAATACAATCCAACTAAAAATAGATTTGATCATCATCAAGAAGGTGGGGCGGGTTTTCGGGATAATAAAATTGCTTATTCTTCGTTTGGACTTTTATGGAAAACATACGGAGAGAAGATTTGTGGCTCAAAAAAGATTGCTGATATTCTAGATAAAAAATTAGTTACAATTATAGACGCTGATGATGATGGTTTTGACCTATATTTAGAAAAGATTTCTGGGGTAGAGCCATTTATGCTTACGGACGTTATTTATTCTATGCGTCCAACCTGGAAAGAGGATGATTTGGATATCGATGAGGTTTTTCTCAAAGCGGTGGCTTTTGCTAAGGAGATTCTCTTAAGAGAAATTAAAATTACTAAGGATAATACTGAAGCGGAAAGTTTAATTGAGGAGGTTTATAAGAATACCAAAGATAAGAGAGTAATTATTTTTGATAAAGTTTTTTTACCAAAGGAATTATTGGTGATATATCCCGAACCACTTTTTGTTGTCTATGAAAGTCGAAATAAACAAATGTGGCGAGTAATGACAATTGAGAAAAGAGCGCATTTATCTGAGGTTCGTAAAAACTTCCCAGAATCCTGGTGGGGTAAAAAAAGTGAGGAACTGGCTGAAATTACCGGAATCCCTGATGTTATTTTTTGCCGAAATAGAGGAATCTTTGCGGGGGTTAAGAGTAAGGAAGGAGCAATTAAATTAGCAGAATTAGCGATTAAGAATTAATAATAAAATGGCATTTATTGATGAATTAAAATTAAAGATCAAGGCCGGTAAGGGAGGAGATGGCGTGGTGCGCTGGCTTCATGAAAAAAGCAAGGAATTTATGGGCCCCGCTGGAGGAAACGGTGGTAAGGGTGGAGATGTGTATGCTAGAGCCATTCGGGATATTGGTATTTTAAATACTTATAAAAACCTTAAGGAGATAAGTGCGGAGAAGGGTGGCGATGGCCAAAATAAAAGTATGCATGGTAAAAATGGTCCAGATTTATATTTGGATTTTCCCATTGGTTCAATTATTACCAATACAGAAACAGGGGGAAAAGTTTTTTTGAATAAAGAGGGTGAGACCAAGTTATTAGCTAAGGGGGGAAAGGGTGGAGTGGGCAATGAATTTTTTAAATCAGCCACTAACCAGCGTCCTGAGCAATTTAGTTTGGGAAAACCGGGAGAGGAGTATGACTTTTTTGTTGAAGTAGAGCTGGTGGCGGATGCCGGACTTATTGGCTTACCTAATGCTGGTAAATCAAGTTTGATTAATGAATTGACCAATGCTAAATCAAAAGTGGGTGCTTACCAGTTTACCACTTTAGAGCCGGCCCTGGGTGATATGTATGGTTTTATTCTCGCAGATTTGCCCGGGTTAATTGAGGGGGCCTCTGAAGGTAAGGGGCTTGGTCATAAGTTTTTGAGACATATAAAGAGGACTAAAATGCTTCTTCATTGTCTATCTTTGGAAAGCACAAAATTAATTACTGATTACAAAACTATTAGAAAAGAATTAAAGGATTATAGTCAGGAGTTAGCTGATAAGGATGAAGTGGTTATTTTAACTAAGACTGACGTTTTAGACAAAAAGGAAGTAGTGGCCGCCAAGAAAAAAATCTCCAAATTTAATAATAATATTTTAACTGTCTCTATTTTAGATGATGGTTCTATAAAAGAGCTGAAGGATAATTTAATTAAGATTTTAAGGAGTAAGCAATAAAAAATTATGGCCGAAGAAATTAAAAGTAAATATAAAGCCACCATTGGTCTTGAAATCCACGCGGAGATGAATACTAAGACCAAGATGTTTTGTGGTTGTAAAAATGATCCAGACGAGGAAAAGCCAAACGTGAACATTTGTGCCGTGTGTACTGGACAGCCCGGTACCCTGCCGGTGATAAATAAACAAGCAGTAAAAAATGTCTTGAAAATGGGTGTGGCCTTGGGCTCCAAACTAGCTGATTTTACGGAGTGGGATAGAAAGAATTATTTTTATCCAGATATCCCTAAGGGCTATCAAATTAGCCAATATAAGTACCCACTCATCATTGGCGGTAAACTAAACGGTATTAATATCACCAGGGTTCATTTAGAGGAGGATACCGCTAGTTCCTCACATAAAGGTGGAGATTTTAGCTTGGTAGATTTTAACCGAGCGGGTGTTCCGTTAATGGAGTTAGTGACAGAGCCAGAGCTTCATAATGGTAAAGATACCGCTGATTTTGCCAGGGAATTACAATTACTTTTGCAATACCTAGGGGTGGGTGAGGCAAACATGGAAAAGGGTGAAATGAGAATAGAGGCTAATATTTCTGTGAGCACAACAGATAAGCTTGGTACAAAAGTTGAGGTAAAAAATATTAATTCATTTAAGGCGGTAGAAAAAGCGGTGGCCTATGAAATAGATAGACAAGTTCAGATACTGGAGAGTGGGGGAAAGATAGTGCAAGAAACTAGGGGTTGGAACGAGGACAAACAAAATACATTCTCTCAGCGCTTGAAGGAGGAGTCTCATGATTATAGATATTTCCCTGATCCAGATTTACCTAAAATGAAAATTTCTGAAATTACAGAATTTTCTTTAGAGAATTTGAAAAAAGAATTACCAGAGTTACCTTGGCAGAAAAGGGGGAGATATGAAAAAGATTATGGTATCAAGGCCGTTGATGTGGAAATATTTGTTAGGCCGGGTATTATTAGTGCCTTATTTGAAAAGGTTTGCACAGATTTTAAAGGTGATAAAAATCTAATAAAACTTGCCTCCAATTATATTATTTCTGATTTATTAGGGCTGATGAAGGGCGGTGAGGGTTTGGGAATGGTAAATGATAAAAACTTTGCTGATTTAATTAAAATGGTGGCTGAAGCAAAAATTTCCTCACGAGGGGCAAAAGATATTTTAAAAATAATGTTTGAACAGGGTGGTAAACCTTTAGAGATTGCCGAGAAGAATGATTTACTTCAAAAAAGTGATTTAGGGGAATTACAAAAGGTTGCCGAAAAAATAGTTGCTGATAACCCCAAAGTGGTGGCTGACTATAGGGCGGGAAAGGAGGCAGCCCTAATGTCACTGGTTGGTCAGGGGATGAAGGTAACAAAAGGCTCCGCTAACCCTCAGCTTTTGAAGGAAGCTTTTTTGAAGTTATTATCAAAATAAGGTAATATAAGTATATGAAATTAAAAGTAAATGCTCCTAAAATAAAAAAGAAGACGGTTGGAGTGGTTCATATTGGGGCTGATCATGCCGGTTTTTCTCTAAAAGAGGCATTGGTTACTTATTTAAAAAAATTAAATTATGAGGTGGTGGATCATGGGGCTCATTTGTATGATGAATTTGATGATTATCCAGATTTTGTGGCGCCAGTGGGTCAGGCGGTTTCTGATCATCCAAATGGAGTAAAAGGAATTGTTATTGGTGGTTCTGGCCAAGGGGAGGCAATGGTGGCTAACCAGTTTCCTAATGTCCGAGCGGTAGTTTTTTATGGTAATAAAGTTTTTCAAAAAACTGATATTATAAAATTATCTCGTGAGCATAATGATGCTAATGTTTTATCCCTTGGAGCAAGGTTTGTTTCTGTGGGTGAGGCTAAGGATGCGGTGAAGACTTGGCTCACCACCCCTTTCTCTGGTGAATACAAGCATATCAGAAGGATTAAAAAGATCGAGAAGATTTTACGAGAAGTACGTTTAAAAAAACATTTTTAATATGATAGAAATAATACCAGCAATATTACCAAAAGATTTAGATGATTTGAGAGACCATATGGCTACAGTGAGTGGTTTGGCGCCTCTAGTCCAAATAGATGTTTGCGATGGTAAATTTGTGCCTAGCAAGAGCTGGCCTTATATAAAAGGCGGTATGGATGAATTTGCTCGGATTACAGCTGAAGATGAGGGATTTCCTTTTTGGGACTCATTAGATTTTGAGGTGGATCTGATGGTAAAAAAGCCAGAGGAAGTGGTGGATAGCTGGGTTAAAGCGGGTGCTAAGAGATTAGTTTTGCATCTTGAATCTTCAGGTAAAATTTTACAAACGATTGAAAAACTCCGAGCAGATTATGGTACGGCAAAGGAAGAAACTTTTGGTCTAGAAATTGGGGTAGCGGTAGATATACAAACACCCAATGAAGAGCTTTATGAAATTTTAGATATGATAGATGAGGAAGGAGATTCAATTATAGATTTTGTGCAGTTTATGGGGATTGATAAAGTGGGTTTTCAGGGTCAGGAATTTGATGATCAGGTGCTGGAAAAAATCAGTGATCTCCGTGGTGCATATCCAAATATTGCTATCAGTGTTGACGGGGGAGTAAATTTTGATAATGCCGCTGATTTAATAAGTGCTGGGGCCACCAGGCTTATTTCTGGCTCAGCTATTTTTGAAAGTGGGGATATAACTGAGGCAATTCATAATCTAGCTAATTCTGGAGAATAAAAATTAAATAATCAGAGCTTTTATGATAGAATGTGTAGTATGAAAACTCTTAAACAATATATTTTAGAAGCAGAGAAAAAGGGGATAGCGATTGGGCATTTTAATATTTCCAATTTAGAAACCCTGAAGGGTATTTTTGAAGCGGCAAAGAAGCTTGATGTGCCAGTGATCATTGGTACAGCTGAGGGTGAGCAAAATTTTATTGGCACCAAACAAGCTGTGGCCCTGGTGAAAAGTTTACGTGAAGAATATGATTATCCAATCTTTTTGAACGCTGATCATCATTATTCCTTTGAAAAAGTAAAAGAGGCTGTGGACGCCGGTTATGATGCGGTGATTTTTGATGCTACTAATTTGTCTTTTGAAGAAAATATAAAAATTACCAAGCAGTGTGTGGAGTATGCTAAAAGTGTTAACCCCGATATTATTGTAGAAGCCGAGATGGGTTTTATCGGCTCGTCATCAAAAGTATTAGAGGGTATTCCTGAGGGAGTAAAAATTACCGAAGAATATCTCACCAAACCAGAGGAGGCTAAAAAATTTGTGAAGGAAACTGGCGTAGATATGTTGGCTCCAGCCGTGGGTAATATTCACGGTATGTTAAAGGGTGGCAAGGATCCAGCTTTGAATATAAAAAGAATTGAGGAGATAAAAAAGGCTGTGAAAATTCCCCTGGTTCTTCATGGCGCCTCTGGCAATTCAGCTGAAGATATCAAGGCAGCAATAAGGGCGGGGATGTCCTGTGTTCATATTAATACTGAAATCCGGGTAGCTTACCGCCAGGCTTTGGTTAAAACACTACAGGCTAATCCAGATGAAGTCGCCCCTTATAAATATCTAAAAGATACAGTAAAAGCCGTTGAAGCGGTTGTAGAAGAAAAATTAAAACTATTTAGTAATTTAAATTAAAATAAGTAACATTTAATTTTTGAACCCGCGTAATTTTCTGCTGAAAATTCGCTCAAGACTCCCGCCGTCGCGGTCCGTAGCTCCAAAAATCAAACATTACTTATTTTTACACCCCTATAATTACTGGAATGACCATTGGTTTTTTGGCCGTTTTTTGGAAGAGGTAACGGCTGACGGCATCAGTGACGGCTCCTTTTATATAATCAAAATCAATCGGCTTCATCCCAGCCGCACTTGTCTCAATTGTTTTTTTAATAATAAATCTGGTTTCGGTTAATAATTCTTGAGATTCTCGGAGGTAAACAAATCCACGAGAAATAATATCTGGAGACTTTTTCAATTTACAGGTGGTGGTATTTATACTGGCAATAATGACAAACATACCGTCTTGGGCCAGCATTTGCCTATCACGAATCACTACTTCCTGGACATCACCAATTGAGAAGCCATCCACCATTACTAGGCCAGAAGGGGCTTTCTCCTTTATTACTTGAATTTTTTCACCGTTATGAATTTCAATAATACTTCCATTATCAGGAATAATAATTTTTTCCCTTGGAGTTCCAAGTGAGACCGCTAAATCACCACTCATTTTAAGCATATAGTGATGTCCATGAACTGGCATAAAAAATTTAAAGGGAATTTGTTTTTGAATCCAGGCTAATTCTTCTCTCTTGCCGTGTCCACCAGCGTGAACATCAGTATCAAAATAAGTGATGATCCTAGCGTCATGCCTATAAAGGTTGTCTTTTAGGCCGGTTATCGCCCGTTCATTACCAGGAATTACTGAGGAGGAAAGAATAATAGTATCAGTTTTATTTAATTTTATTTGTTTATGATTACCATTGGCCATACGCATCAGGGCGGCAAATTCCTCTCCTTGGGCTCCGGTAGCTAGAAACATTAATTTATGAGGGGGATAGTCAGCTATATCCTCCACAGCAATAATATGTTCAACGTCAGCTAGTTTCAGGAATCTTATAATCTCGACATTATTTTTCATGCTTCGGCCTTCAATCACCAGCTTCTTGCCGTATTTTTTCGCCATATTAATAAAATGAATAATACGCTCTACCTGGGAGGCAAAGGTGGCAATTATTATTCGTCCAGTGACTTCGCTGACAATTTTATCAATAGTTTTAATTACGAGGTTTTCGGATATCGTCCAACCGGGTTTTTCTACACCGGTAGAGTCCATAGTTAGAAGAAGAACCTTTCTATCTTTAAAAAATTTATACTGTTCAAATTCTTTGGGGGAAACCACACCGTTTTCATTTTCCACCCGTACGTCACCAGTGTTAACAATATCTCCGAAGGGAGTTTCTATTATTATTCCAGTAGAGTCTGGTATGGAGTGAGTTAAGCCAAAAAATTTAATTTTTAAATCCGGTGTGATTGGCAAGAAGCCGTCATCTTTGCCAGCAATTTTTATATTTAATTCTGGTAGGTGGGGGAATTCTGTTTGTCTTTTTTTGATAAGTAAGGCGCCAAATTCACGGGTATAGATAGGTGGATTGCCTAGTTTTTCTATCAAATAAGGTATTGCCCCTATGTGGTCCAAGTGTCCGTGGGTGATTACTAGAGCCCTGATTTTACCCTTTCTTTCTTCTAGATATTTAGTATTTGGCAGAATATAATCAATACCCGGTGTTTCTTCAGTTTTAAATTGGATACCGGCATCCACCACAATAATGTCATTCTTGTACTCTATAGCCATCATGTTTTTACCAACCTCTTCCACTCCGCCAAGGGGAATGATTCTAAGGGTGCTTTCCTTTAGGGCTGGTACCACATCCTCAAATTTTTTATGAACACTGGTCCCATGCCTCTTGGGGGCTGGAGGGCGCCTATTATTTTTTAGTTGTTTCTTAGCATTATGTTGAAGTCCGGGCATTGATAATAACCCACCACTATTATGGGGTTTGTGAATGTTTTTTAAAATAGAAGTATCCGCATGAAAGGGAGCTGATCTCCTTCTTTCCTCGGGTTTATTATTTATAGTCATTTTTTATTTTATTATAATATTTTATTAAAAATTATTTTAGTAGAAAATTCCAGATTTTATCTGTTTCAATATACCATCTATAAACCTCTTCAAATCTTTCTGAACGGTTGTTAATTAGCCCAGATTGAAAGCCTTTAATTTTTGTTGGAAGAATATAAATAAATTCAGGTGAATATATAAAGATCGCTGGTAGATCATTTTTAATTTCTTTTTCAAACAGCGCATATTTTGCTAGTCTATCTTCCTTGTCTGAAATCTGTCTAGCATCCTCCAAAAGGGTATCAGCTTTGCTATTTGTATACATCGCCACATTGTAGCCGGTATTTCTCTGTGAGGAGTGCCAGAAGGCAAAAAGGTCCAGACTGCGGCTGACAATTTCTCCAAAAAGGAGTGCATCATATTTTCTTTGGCTGATTACACTTTGGTTTAAGTCCGTTGGATCAAAAGTTAAAATTTCTACTGGTACCCCAAGAAGAGCCCAATCTTCTTTTAAAATATCCGCCACTCGTTTTAGGTCACTAGTATTCGAGGTGGAGATTGAGAAGGATAGTCTTTGGGTTTCAGTTTTGCTTACTTTCTTTTCCCAGAGTTTATTGGTGTCATTAAACTTCCAACCGGCTTTCATTAAAATATCTTTAGCTTGCCCAATTACTTCATCTTTATTATATAGCTGGTCTGTCTCCTTTGGTTCAGGCAGAATCCCTTCTGGTAATGGTCCGTCTATTTTTTTACCAAAGCCACTTAAAACTTCAGAGACAATTCTATTTTTGTCCACCGTCATATTTAAAGCTACACGTACTTCCTTGTTTAAAAATATTTTTGCTTGATTTTGATTAAAAAATACTCCAAAGACTCTAGGGAGAGAGATTTTTTCTGCAGTGGCATTATTGTTATTTTTTAATATGTCCACATTTTGAGGAGAGAGGGCACTAGTGCTTTCTACCTGACCAGCTAAATAGGCATCAGTCAGGGTTTTTTCATTGGAATAAAAATTAAGGTTTAAGGTTGTGATAAATGGCTCGCCCAAGGTATATTGGGAGAAGGCCATTAATTCATAGTTGGTGGGTATACCAGAACTGTTTCTCTTAATATTAATAATTTTATATGGTCCAGAGCCGATCGGTTCAATATTGTAGGAACTAAAAGGAAATTCATCAGCGGTGGCATTATTCCAGATATGCTTTGGTAAAATACCAAGAGTGGTATTTTCTAGAAATGGTGAGTATGGTTGTCTTAATTTGAAGTTTATTTCTTTCTCGTCAATTTTTTGAACTTCAACCCCTATCCAGCTGTTTCTTTTTGGGCTTCGGAGAGAAATATCTTGAACCATTTGAACCGTATATTCAATATCATCAGTGGTCACTTTTTTCCCGTCTTGAAAAAAGGCATCGTCTCTTATTTTAAAATTATAGGTTAATCCGTCGGTAGAAATATTGTAACTTTCTGCGAGGTCAGGGATCAAATTTCCTTCAGCGGTGGCTCTCATTAGACCAGAATAAATTAAGTAAGTTAGATCTCGATCAGCATCAGATAACTCTAAAAGGGGATTAATAAACCTGGGTGAACCAATCAGACCCTCATTTAAGGATCCACCACGGGCCGGAACCTCTGTCACAAAGTGAATATTTACTTTCCAAAGTAAAGATAAGCTAGAAATCACTAAAATTAAAGATAAAACAATAAAAATTACCCTTTCAGTTAAACCAAAAGATTTTATTATTTTTTCTAGATGATCTAATTTCGTTTTTCGAAGATTTTTTATACTTAGCATAAATAAAAAGGACACTAATAAATTGAGAAAAAAAGACTTTTAAATAAAAATTAAACTACTTATTTATAGAGGGTCAGTAGAGAAGATAGGACAAAAAGAATAGCTACGGTGATTGTAAAGTAAAATAATTTTTGCTCAAAACCTCTTCGAGTGTGGAAACCAGCACTAAAATTATCATTACCGCCAAAGGATCCGCCGACACCGGCTTCTGACTTTTGGATTAGAATAGCCACTACTAATAATATAGATAGGGCAATCTGAATATAAGGTAATATGGCGATCAAACTAGTCATTGGGTAATAGTATAGCATAGAGAAATATAAATGCAAACAATAATACTGGATAACCAGATTATATTATGGTATACTATCAGGCAGTCGGAAAATTATCATTTAGTAATAATTAAATTTAAATTCATGACCATTATTTATTCATTGATTGGTTTGGTAGTTGTTTTGGCTGTTTTTGTTATCTTTTTTTATAATCGCTTTATTGTTTTAATTAATCGGGCAAAGGAGGCTTGGTCAGATATTGATGTTCAGCTTAAGAGGCGTTATGACCTTATTCCTAATTTAGTAAATACGGTAAAGGGGTATGCTATTCACGAAAGCTCTACTTTTGACAACGTAACCAAGGCTAGAACAGCCGCTATGGGGGCCTCAAATATCGCGGAAAAAGGTAAGGCGGAGAACATGCTTTCTGGTGCTCTAAAATCAGTTTTTGCTTTAGCAGAAGCTTATCCAGACCTAAAAGCTAACCAAAACTTTTTATCATTACAAACAGAATTATCTGACACGGAAAATAAAATCCAAGCTTCCAGAAGATTTTATAATGGTAATGTGCGAGACTTAAATATTGCCGTTGAAGCCTTTCCCGGTAATTTGATTGCTAATACTTTTCATTTTGCCAAAATGGAACTCTTTACCCTTGATGAAGAAGCTGCCAAGAAGCCAGTTGAAGTAAAGTTCTAAATAGTCATAAGTAAGATGGCGACAATATATACACAGCAGGATAAAAATGTCCGAAAGACTTGGTTTTTGATGACCTTGTTTTTGGTGATAATTATTGGATTGGGATATTTTATTAGTTATTATTACAATAGCCCAGCCATTTTATATTTTGCGGTGATATTTAGTGTGGGGATGAATATTTTGAGTTATTGGTATTCAGATAAAATTGTTTTGTCTATGTCTGGAGCTAAGGAAGCTGTTCATGATGAATATCCAGATCTGTATCATATTGTTGAAAATCTTTCTATTACCGCCGGTTTGCCGATGCCCAAGGTCTATATAATGAATGAACCATCGCCAAACGCTTTTGCTACTGGGCGGAATAAAGACCACGCCGTAGTGGCAGTGACTACTGGTCTTTTGAAAATATTAGACAAGCCGGAGCTTGAAGGGGTGATTGCTCATGAACTTTCTCATATTGGAAACAGGGATATTTTACTTTCAACCGTAATTGTTGTTCTGGTGGGTTTTGTTTCAATTTTAGCAAATATTTTTATGCGCGGAGGGTTGAGGCGGGGTAGTGATAATAATAAAGGGGGAGGAGTGCTAATGATTATTGGTATAATTTTTGTTATTTTATCACCAATTTTTGCCCAATTAATTCAATTAGCCATTTCTAGGAAGAGGGAATTCTTGGCGGATGCCTCCGGGGTTCTTCTTACCCGTTATCCTGATGGCTTGGCTAGTGCCCTGCAGAAAATTTCTGGAGCAAATATTCCCATGCAAAAAGCCAACAATGCCACCGCTCATCTTTTTATATCAAATCCATTTGGTGGGGCCGGGAAAAAGGTTTCTAATTTATTTAGTACCCACCCACCCGTGGAGCAAAGAGTTAAAGCTTTATTGGAAAATAGAGTCTAATTGTTTGAAAATTTAGTTTTTTAGTGTAGACTTCCTAAGTCTGGAGGGTTCGCATAGTGGTCTAGTGCGCACGCTTGGAAAGCGTGTGTGGAGCAATCCACCAAGAGTTCGAATCTCTTACCCTCCGCATTGAGAGATTTTTATCGCACAAAAGGTCAAATTCCTTTTGTTTATCAAGGGTTTTAAGAGGTTCTAACCGTTCTTTAATTGCACAGACTGCTTTTGAGACTCTTTTAATTGGGAAAAGCGATTTATCTATGTCAATGCTGAGTATTTTGTCTTTTAGGATGAGGTCTGAACCTAAGGTTGATAATATAGAACGTCTCGTCTCAATTGAGCCAGTTTCAAATTTAGATTTTGCATTTTCAATAAAGGTAAACATCTGGTCAGCCGTATCAAGCCATCTGTCCACACGCTTGCTCGTATCACCAACAAGACCATCAAGCTGTTTCTTTTCAAGAAGTAGTCTAGCTTTTCTATCGGCAAATTCTTCGGCTGATATTTCTCCACCCGCCCTCATATCAGTTAAGCCATCAATCTTTGCAAGGCATGCCTTGTAGGCCTTCTCATTGGCTTTGATGATGGCGTTACGGCCACCGACTTCCTTCTCATTTTCTTTTTTGAACCACTTCATAGCATAGCTGTGAAATTCTGGTGGTATTTCAATACTATCAATTTCGGCAACAATCTGTTTCTTAAGCTCTTTTTCTTCAATGCAACCTTGCGAGCAGTTAGGGTTCACTCTTTTGGTGCAGTGATAATAAACATAGGTATGGATGTTTCCATTTTTTTGCCTTTTGATTTTTGTTTCAGCCGTAATACTTGCTCCACACTCTCCGCATCTCATCATTCCAGTAAAATCAAATATGTGGGTCTTCGGTCTAGGTTTTCCTTTTTTACCAAGTAAAAATTGAATTATATCGTATTCTTCAGGCTCCATCATTCTCTTGTGAATACCGTCAAACCATTTACCGCTTCCTATCGGATATTCATATTTACCGTAATAAAATGGGTTGGATAACATTCTATAGACTGTTGGTCGGCTAATCTTTTTTCCGCTCGGCATAGTAAAGCCCCATTCGTTTCTGGCAATTCGCCATATTTCTGCCACCGAATAATTTCCTGTAAGCATAAGGTCAACCATTTTTCGGATGATAGGAAGTCTTTCTTCATCTATCAGTGGAACTTTATTACCTTTCTCGGCATATTTGTCATTTTTATATCCAACAGGAGCACAGCAAGGATACATACCCATACTGGCCTTCTTGTGTAGCCCCCTCATTACATCAATCCCTTTTTTATCATTCTCCATCTTTGCCTGACTACACTGAAACATAAACATAAATTTATCCAACGGAGTATTTTTGAACGTTTGAGCGGGTGTAACTATTTCAATTAGCTTGCCTTTATCTATTAGGTCAATGAGCAATGCTGAATCCATAGCGTTTCTGGAAAGTCTATCAGCGTGCCAAACAATTATTGAATTGATTTCTCCTTTTTCAATCATACTCAGCATCTCCATAAACTTTGCTCGCTTATTGGTTACTTTGGCTGATTTTGATTCAGCAAGTAGATGCTCTGGTTTTATTTTTATTCCTAAACTATCCGCAAGTCTTTTACCTTCATCAATCTGAGAGTCAGTGGAAAGAACCTGCCTGTCCTCCGACTCCGTGGACTTTCGGCAATAATTTCCGTATATCAATTTTGTAATACTATCTTTTTCCATTAGTTTTTGCCTTTGCTAAAAAACTATCAAACTCTTCTTTATCAATTCTAAACTCTTTACCTATTTTGTAGGACTTTAGTTTACCCGCTCCAATATAACGATAAATGGTCATTATATTTACCCTTAGTTTTTCTGCCAATTCTTTGGCTGTGTAAAATTCTTGTTTATTCATATATTCATTATACTTTACTATTCTTTACAATGCAACTATTAAATACCAGCAAGTAATCTTTTTAAGACAGCCTTATCCTCATCCGAAATACCCCCATTATTCTTGCCATTATCCTGCTCTTTCAACTTTTTTACAATATCAATCGCTGTTTCATCACTCATACTGCCATACCCATACGATCCGAAGGTAGTGCCAATATCAGAGTGCCCGAGGTTAAGACTAATAGCTTTCTTTTCTTCTTCTGTAAGTCTTTTTTTACTCAATATACTAACTATTGAATGGCGAAGAGAATGCGGGTTGAAATAATTTAGGCCAGCATTTTTACATCTTTTCTCAAAAATCTTTCTAGCCCCACCTGTGCCACTCCAAAATTCCTTACTTATAAAATCCTTACTGTAACTATTATTTACAGCTCCGACAATAATTTTCGTCAACGAAACCGTTGAGTTTAAGGTTGCTGGAAAAATTGGGTCATCTGGTTTGAAACCTTTTGTCTCAAGATACTCATACCACTCCATAAAATACTGCTCGGCCTTATCCCAACGAATAGGAAAGAATGTTGTGATTATCCTCTTTGAGGCTTTAGTTTTGACGCCATCGTTTGGATTTTGGTCAAATCGCTTATCTGTTTTATCAAAACTTTTCATCTTCAATGATACTAAGGCTGAAACTCGCATTCCTGTAATTAAGGTCAAACAAATCATTGCTCTATCCCTTTTATCTATCTCGTTCCTAATTTCTATGCTTTCAATTATTGTCTTAAATTCTTCCAGCGTTGGTATCCTTTTTGTGGTGCCAGATGTAGCAATCCGATTCTCTTTTTTTGAAAGACGCATAAAATCAATATCGCTTTTAAGTATTTTCCTATATTTTGGCTGGTCAGAAAGCCACTTGAAGAACCTTTTGATACGGCGAAGATAATTATATTGCGTTGGAAGTGATATTTGCCCTGAAGGAGTTTTGCTCCCTCTCTTCTTTAGCCACTCCACAAATTCTCCCGCTTTAGTTTTATTGAAATTGATAAAATCCTCGTTTTCTGTGAATAACTGCCACTGGTCAATCGCTTCGGCAAACATATTTATAGAGGTTTCAGCAAAGCCCTCGGCACCCTTTAGATGTTCAAAAAACTCTCTCTTTCTTAGCTCGTTTTGATAAATATTTTTTGTCATTTTTCTTGTGGTTTAACTTATTGCTAATAATGGACATTTAGATACTAGACTAGAATATCTTATAGTCCTTTTTGGTAGGGTTTGATTATCCTACAGATTTTACCGCTACAGACCCGACACTGACCCATTTTCCTGTTGCTCAATATTTTTATTGAACCTTTCTTTGCATAAACAGCACTCCTACAATGAAGGCAATAGAACTGGTTACAATTTAGCGTTACTTTCTTTTTTATACTCCTATCCCTTAAGAATTGTTTCAAATCGGCACCTGTTATAAGAATCGGTTTCTTGCTTTCTGGGATGGTCTTTAGGCCATCGCTAATCCAACGCAACAAAGTTTTTTCGTCTTTAGATAAATGAACCGACAATTCTTTTATCGTATAACTCCTATGACTGTAAATTCCTTTAGGGTTAGTCTTTTTCATAGGTTTGTTGAGTTTCTTCGGCCGTTTGCCTGACGTCCAAAGGTTCCGACCCCAAAGTAGCCTTGTAGAAATTGACAAGGTTATTCGCCCTAAAAGAGGCCTCTGTGTCGCTCAAAACGACCCCAAAACGCCTTTGGTATAGTTTCTTGTATTCTTCTATGGCCTGCTTTGGTAATTCCACAAGCCTATTCTAAACAAAATAAGCCTACAGCTACGGACTTGTGAAAATATTGTGAACTTAGTTTTATTTACTTCTTTTTACAATTCTTATCAACCTGAAATTCACAACTTAGAGGTCTAATTTGTGAACCTATCTTTTCTTTCGGATACGGGCTCTTTTCCTATTACAATCAATATTTTCGGGTATATTTGGGCAATATTTAGCCTTACTATCAAAGGGAAGCGGTTTTCCGCAGTTATTACAAAAATTAGATGTTTTATACAATGAAATCATTTCTTCTGTCATTAGAGCATCAAGATTTTTTGCGATAGCAACAGTTATGTATTCTCTTTCCTCAACATCCTCAAGTTCCTCAATAAATCGGGATAATTTTTTATGGTCTCCATTAAAACAAACCGACCCATCATTTTCTGACATATCCAATGCCTTCCAAAGTTTGGAGTAAGGTATTCTCAAATAAAAAACGAGGGATTCTTTGAGGTAATTATAATTTTCCCACATATCAAGTTGGCCGTTCATTATTCTTTTGTGATTTATTTCTATTGAGTGGCTTAATCCTTCAAGAGAATAGTAATTTAGCTCTTTTAATTTTAGCTCTTCCATTACTTTATCTTTATCCGAACCGTAAGCTACTCTATGAAAAATCGGTAATTCAAGCATACCTTTGTAGCTATAAAGTGTTAAGTAGAATGCACGACCGTGGTTTCTTGTATACAAACCGAAAGGGACAGTCTTATCTAATGCATCTATTGTCTTTTCCAACCATTCTTCCGAGCCTTTTAATTTAGGAAAAACACATAATTTATTATTATTTGTATCTCTATATTCTGCAGAAACATAACTGATAATCAAGTCCTTTAAGGTCAAAGGATTGGTTTTAATGTATTCATTAAATTGACACCAGAGAGAATTTTTCTTGGATATGTCAAAATCATCTTCCAAGTCATCTTTTCTGAGATTGTCTCCTACGAGGATGGCGTATCTTATTGGAAATCTATTCGGAAGACTTTTCATTCCTTAACTTTACTTTACAGTCAACTTTTTTTCAAGTAAAATAGCTAGACAACTGAATATCGGCCTAACCCTTGAGGAAACTCAAGGTATGGCAATTAAATCCCACCACAGGTGCAAAGAACCTATCGTTAGAGGTTACCTGTGGTGGGTCATACTGGGAAACTGGTATGGGTGGCTTAAAAACCATCAACTCTAGCGGTAGGCTTTTTGCAACCCCGCTAGTAAAAACCCACCACAATATGACTAACAGAATAATTTGCTACATTCGTGGCATTGAAATTGTTGAGACACCAGAAGAAAAGGTTAGGCAGGAATATGCCCGCCGACTTGTTGAAGAATTTGGTTATCCCAAAGAGCTTATTGATGTTGAGGTGCCAGTTCAGCTTGGCCGAGATGAAAGCAAAAGGGCAGACATCGTTGTCTATCATTCAAAACAGGACAGAGAGAAGAGGGAAAACCATTATATAATTGTTGAATGTAAGGAATCAGAAATTAAATTTCCTGATGGAGAAAAACAACTTAGAAGCTACACTAATTCTACCACTGCTCAAATCGGTGTTTGGACAAACGGCATAGAGTTTAGATACTGGAAACGATTAAGAGAACCAGACCGCTATGAAGAAAAAGGTTACCTGCCAAAATATGGGCAAGAGTATGGCGACAAAAAAATACTCAAAAGAGAGCTTCGCCCATCAAGTAATCTACAAGCAACTTTTAAGCGTATTCACGATAATATTTATGCTAACTATAAATCTGGCAGAAAGGAAAAAGTTTTTTACCAAGTCATATATCTTTTATTTGCTAAAATTCAGGATGAAAAAAGTCGTAACATTGAGTGTGAGTTTGTAATTTATGACCGAGAATGGGATGAGATACGAGACAAAGATATAAGCAAAACATTCCAAAAAAGAATTTTTGACTTATTTGAGCAAGCAAAAGACCGAGAAGAATTTAAGAGTATTTTTGATGGTTCAGAAAAAATAGAAATACCCATTAGGCAGATTGCTAATGTCGTGAGCGAATTTGAAAACATCACTGTTTTAGATACTGATGTTAAGGGCGAAGCATTTCAAGCGTTTTTAAGTGGATATTTTAGAGGAGACGCTGGACAGTTTTTTACCCCAGACCCAATCAAGAAATTAGTTGTAGAAATGCTAGAGCCAGAACAAGATGAAGTAGTGTTAGACCCTGCCTGTGGCTCGTCTGGCTTTCTTGTTTTTACGATTAACCATTTCCGAAATCTAATTAAAAAACAAAAGGGCTGGCTCAGTGGTAATGATTTACCACTAAATGATGTTGATTTATCACCAGACCAAAGAGAAATCTTGAGAGGCTATACTAAAGAATATGCCAGCAATCATATAAGAGGTATTGATTTTGATAATGACCTAACTAAGGTTGCCAAAATGTATATGGTTATGACTGACGATGGGCACACTGGCATTTGGACTTCTAATGCTCTTATTTCTTTTGATGAACTTGAGAAAAATACCAAGGGCACGATTACCAGCGAGGGGATAGATATTATAATGACAAATCCGCCCTTCGGTTCAAAAGGTAAGGTTGAAGACCCAAACATTCTTTCGGATTATGACCTTGGTTTCTCTTGGAAAAAAGATAAGCAAACTGGCGAATTTAAGAAAGAAAAACTTTTAGCGGGGAAAAGTGGTGGTGGACAAGTGCCAGATATTCTTTTTATTGAGCGTTGCCTTTCTCTACTAAAGCAAGGTGGTAGACTTGGTATTGTTTTACCAGATGGTGATTTAACAAACCAAAATACAGAGTTTGTAAGGGCGTGGCTAAAAAATAAAGCTCAAATTGTAGCCGTAGTTAGTTTACCACAAGAAACATTCGTGCCATACGGAGCAGGAGTAAAATCAAGCGTCTTATTTATTAAAAAACCAATGGGTAAATTACCAGAGCGTTATCCTATCTTCTTTGCTAATTTACAAAAGATTGGCTACGACATCAGAGGCAAAAAAACTTATAGGAGAAATGAGAGTGGTGAAGTTTTAGATAGTGAAGGACGAGTAATTGAGTATCTTACAGACAGAAAAGGCAACAAAACAAAGCAAGACCCCATTTTAATTGAGATGAAAGGTGCTCTAGATACAGACGTGTTAGAGGTCTTGGAAGAATGGGTCAAATTCAGAAAGGAGTTTAAGAGTTATTTATGGTAGAAACACAAATAAAAAATCAAAATATTTTTTGGCTTTGGAATAAAGATATTGATTTCCAAAAAAGAGGCGATGTTGCCTATTGGATACCACCACTTTCAACGGCAATAACCCTATCTCATAAATTGTCTGAGGTTGCTAAATTATCCGATTTGAAATTTAGTCCGAGCAAAAACCAAAATAGCGAATTTTCCTATATTGATATTTCTAATGTCAACGCTTCTGACGGTTCATATGAAAAAACTATAGTAAAAAACGCCAATGCTCCATCAAGGGCAAGAAAGAAACTTGAAAAATTTGATGTTATAGTCTCAACAGTAAGACCAAACAGAAACGCAACATCTATAATTTTGGAGGATGTAAAGAATTTAGTTTGCACTACTGGATTTGCTGTTCTGAAAGCAATTAAAGTAAATCCGTATTATCTTTTTACCTTTACCAAAACACCTCATTTCATAGACCAGTTGGTGCGTCAAACATCAGCAACAATGTATCCTGCTGTTAATGAAAATGATGTATTAAATGTTGGATTGTTTATTCCCCCAGAAAAAGACCAGCAAAGAGTGGAGCAAATTATCAAAGACACTTTTCAACTTAAAGAGAAAGCGGAAAAGGAATACCGAGAAGCAATAACTCTTTTGGAAGCAATGCTTGGATTTAGTAACAAAAATCAAAAAACCTTCATTCAGTGGAGTGATGGTATAGACTTTACTAAAAGGTTAGATGTCGGTTATTGGCAACAGTCAGCCCTTAAACTTAATGGCAAAAAACTTTCAGAGGTGGCCTCTGTAAATACTGGCAGGCAATACTTTGCTTATGAAAAGGCAGAGAATAGAGTTGAGTTTATCTCAATCAAAGATTTTGAAAATCTGTATGTTGGTGAGGCGGATAGATTTATTTTAAGAGATGATGTTGTAGAAAAGACAAGGACGACCAAGGATGATGTATTACTCGCAGTAACTGGGGCAACGATTGGAAAGGTGGGTATCTTTACTAGACCACAAGCTGTTGTCTCTGCTGATGTTGCGATTGTTAGAACTAAAACAATAAGCCCCTACTTTCTTGGTGCTTTAATTCAATCAAAATATGGTAAATCGCTAATTGATAAATATACATACGGGGCGACAAATAAACATCTAGATATTAAAGGGTTTTCGGAAAATTTTATAATTCCTAATGTTGATAAAGAAATAACCAACAAGATTAACAACTTATTAAGCAATTCGTCTAAACGTAATGAAGAAAGCAAACTAAAACTTCAAGAAGCTAAAGATTTTGTTGAAAATTTAATAGTTAAGAAATAAAATTATGCCTATTTTTCAAATAAAAAATAAAAGGGTTTCTCAGGTGTCATCTAATCTTGATTATTTCAATAATGAAGCTGAGCTAAGAGATTTTTTTGCAGACAACCTTGAAGATTTACTTGGTATGCGTTTTATAGCAAAAGAATATCCTGTTATGGACGGCAAAGGTAGGATTGATACTCTAGCGATTGATGAGATAGACGCCCCCGTTATCATTGAATATAAATGGGGGCAAAATGATGCCATTCTTCCACAAGGACAAGCATATTTTAATTGGCTAAAAAAGAATAAAAAACATTTTGACCTTTTGATATCCGATAAGCTCGGGAAGGAGGTAAAAGTTAATTGGAGTAGCCCCAGAGTAGTCCTTGTTTCCCAAGGATTTGACGATAGGACAAAGATTGCCGTTGAAGAGGTAGATTATGTTGATTTAATCACTTATACCCCTTATAGCCAAGATATTTTGTATTTGGAGACTGTCTATAGCCCAAATAAAAGACAAGTTCTCAAAGAGCAAGTTGAGACTCAAGATAACGAGGTTTACGATAATGATTATCATTTCAATCTTACTATTCCAGAGATGAAAGACATCGCTCAAAAATTAAGAAATAAAATTCTTGAGCTTCCATCTGTGGAGGAAAAGTCTGGTCAAAAAACTGGTATCACTTATAAAACTACAATGAGTTTTGCTCGCTTTGAATTTCGTAAGTCTTCAATCCAGTTGTTACTACGAGACCCAAGCTATCCAGATGACACAAGAAAGTTGGTTGAAGATATTACAAGTAACGAATGGGGTTATAAAGGTAAAATAAAGCTTATTTCAGATAGTGATATTGATTATATTTTTTCACTCATTAAGGCCTCCTATAATTCTACCTTATAGGAAATATGATTTCTGAAAAAGACCTAGATAAATTTAAGAAAATTTATAAAGAGCATTTTGATATAGAGCTTTCTAATCAAGATGCCCTAGACAAAGCGACCAGAGTATTAAGGTTTGTGGAAATTGTTTATAAGCATAATTTACATAAAAAAGATAAATCTGATAGAATAATCACAGGGTAGTGAGAGTTGGTATTCTTCAGTCTTTGATTGGAGACGGTCATCGTGAATTAAGACTCGTCATCCGCCTAGTGCGGTGGATTTGTCCGCAAGGACAGAGGGAGCGATGAAAAGCGATAACTGGCTTACGGGTCTACCAAGAGCCTTCGGGAGGTGAAAAATGAGTTTACGGATTGATAACGGTTGCTCATCAAGTAACTGGCTACTCTAACAAAGGACTTCCTTCGGGGAGTTTTTTGTTAGGCAAAAAGATGCTATATTTATGAAATGAAAAAAGCACTAATCATACACGGCTGGGATGGAAATACTAAAGAACCGCTCCATCAATATCTACGAGGTGAGTTAGAATCGCTCGGTTATGAGATTACGATTCCGAGTATGCCTAATCCTGCTACTCCAGTCATCAAAGACTGGGTAGATAAAATAAAGAGCATTTTTAATGAAAAAACTGATTTAATAATCGGTCATAGTATTGGCTGTCAGGCAGTCTTAAGGTTTATTGAAACACTTGATTCCAAAGTTTCAATTTCAAAGGTTATCTTAATCGCTCCGTGGATGAAATTAGATATGAATACGATTGAGGAAGAAGGTGAAGAAGTGATTGCAATAGCCAAACCGTGGATGGAAACACCTATTGATTTTGATAAAGTGAAGAAAATAGTCAAAAGTATAGTCGCTATTTTTTCCGATAATGATAGTTATGTTCCTTTAGACCAAGTTGAGTATTTTAGGGGAAAACTAGGAGCAGTAACTTATGTTGAGCATAATCAAGGTCATTTTACGGTATCAGATAATTTTGAGAAATTACAAACGGATATTAAAAGACTTATATGAAGATGAAAAAGAAACCACAAATATTGATGATTCACGGTGGTATGACTTTTAAGAATGACAGGGCTTATTTAAGCTACCTTAAAAATAGAAAAGTTAGATTAGGAAGGAGGATAAACTGGGCTGGTGATTATATGGATAAGGAACTAGGTAAGAAATTTGAAATCATTAGACCTCGTATGCCACTGCAAGATAATGCTCAATACAGAGATTGGAAAGTCTGGTTTGAAAGGCATATTCCTTATTTAAGAAATGGAGTAATCTTAATTGGCGGTTCATTGGGTGGTATATTTTTAGCCAAGTATTTGTCAGAACACAAATTTCCTAAAAAAATACTAGCCACCTTCCTAGTCTGTCCACCTTTTGATAATACTGTTATCGGGGAAGACTTAGTTAATGGTTTTAAGCTTAAATCTAACCTTTCCTTGTTAGAAAAGAATAATAAGAATCTATATTTGATGTTTTCTAAAGATGATGACTGTGTCCCTGTGGCTCACGCTGAGAAATATAGAAACAAACTTAAAGATGCCAATATCATAATTTATAAAAGTAAAAATGGTCATTTTGACGTTCCTAGATTTCCAGAGATTGCCCAGATAATTAAAAACTTATGAAAACAATTTTAATTACAGGTGGTTCAAGCGGAATTGGTAAAGCAACAGCTTTATTGTTTGCTAAAAATGGTGCAAATATTGCTTTTACTTATAAAAGTAATAAAGCTGGGGCTGATGAAGTAGTAAAAGCGATAGAAAATCTTGGTCAGAAAGCCATAGCTATTGAAGCCGATTTAATAAACGAAAGTGAAGCTAAAAATGTAGTTGATGAAACTATTAAAATCCTTGGCAAAATAGATGTTTTAGTAAATAACGCTGGACGATACATTGATGGTGATGAGTGGAATGGTTCATCAGATATTTGGGTAAAATCACTTCAGCAAAATTTGGTTTCAGTGATGAATGTTTCTAAATATGTAATTGAAATATTTCAAAAGCAGAAAAGCGGAGTAATTATAAATGTTGCTTCCCGATATTCTACTGATGGCCAACCAGATTCTTTGTCATACAGTGCTTCAAAAGCTGGCGTGGTAAATATTACTCAGGCTTATGCGAAGTTATTAGCGCCTTATGGCCGAGCTAACGCCGTATCGCCAAGTGCTGTAAAAGCTGGTTATTGGCTCAGGGCTTCCGAAGAAGAGGTTGAAGCTCAGGGTAAACTTGTTGAACCAGAGAAAGTGGCTGAGAAGATACTGTCCCTTGCTTCAGGTGAGGCTAAAGATATTACAGGGCAGAATTTTCCAATAACCGCCTAGCTACCAAGTATTCACAATTGCGAATTTATTAGTAAAATTAAGCATTAGATAGGTTCTAACTTCGTCTAGTGCCCCCCGCAGAGAGAGATTTTTATCGGTGTCAACTTCTTAAAGGTATTTGACAATGAATGACCCCTTGGTATCATTAGATATTATGATTAAGTATGCATTAAAAATATATAAATTAATCATTCTATTAATTCTATTAATTCTGTTATTTAGTGTTGGGTTTTTTACATATCAAAAAATTGAGGCTCAAGCCTTAAGTACATTATCTGTTTCAACAATTCCACTTTGCAATATTACTCGCGATCTTAAATTTGGTATGGTTAGTCCGGATATTAAAGATTTGCAAAAATATTTAAATAATAACGGGTTTACTTTGGCTCAAACTGGATTTGGGTCAAAAGGTCAAGAGACTAACTTTTTTGGTACATTAACTAAAAATGCTTTAGTTAGATTTCAAAAAGACAATAAGATTCCGGCGACTATTGGAGTTTTTGATTTAGCCACTAGAGATTTTTTGGGTTGCGGAAGAGAAGGGGGGATGGGGTCGAATTTATCTTATATTCTTACTTATACTACTAAAACTGGCGGGACAATTTATGGGGCTATAAATCAAACAGTAATATCTGGCGGAAACGGCACACCCGTCACCGCTATGCCAAATAGTGGCTATTATTTTACTAATTGGAGTGATGGTTCAACCATAAACCCAAGAACTGATATCAATGTCACGGTTAATAAGTCTATTGTGGCAAATTTTGTTCGGCGACATCATAGTGGAGGTGGTGGAAGTAGTTCAACTCCCACAGAGTACACCGTCACTTATGATGCTAATGGAAGTACTGATGGAACAAAACCAGATGATCAAACTAAGACTTATGATGTTACTTTAGTCTTAGCCTCGAACAGTGGAACCTTGATCAAGACCGGTCATGCTTTTGCCGGTTGGAATACTTTAGCTAATGGCACTGGCACAGATTATGCCGAAGGCGCTAATTATACCGCCAACACGGGTGTCACCCTCTATGCTAAGTGGACTTTATTAGTATTTGCCTGTGGCGACGATGTAAGCTTTACATATAATGGTTCTCCAGTAACATATGGAACCGTGACTAATAGCACTACTGGTGAATGTTGGCTCGATAGAAATCTTGGAGCTACACGAGTTGCTTTGTCATCCACCGATTCGGCTGCTTACGGTGATCTATTCCAGTGGGGACGGCCGGCAGATGGTCATCAGCTTATTAATCGGACAACAGAAATTCCTGTGAATGGCACCCAGTCTGGTCAAGTTGCAACCATCACCCCTGAGACAAATACTTTTATTATTCCAAACAGTGACTGGTCTAGTGTTGATAGTAATGGTGCTTTGCGCTCAGCCTATTTTGCTAAAACCGATGGGACAGGTATATGCCCAACTGATTTTAGGGTACCCACGGAAACAGAAATAAATACAGAGAGACTCTCCTGGAGTTCACTAAATTCAACCGGTGCTTTTGCATCACCATTAAAGTTAACAATGGTCGGTTACCGATATTACACCACAGGCACCCTCGGTGGTGTTGATGGATATGGTGTCTATTGGTCAAGTACTGTAAATTCTACCCTTTCACGTAACCTGACTTTTAGTGGTGGTAGCGCCGATATGTTTAATAATGACCGAGGGATAGGTCTTGCGGTTCGTTGTATTAAGGATTAGCTAATTGTTAATTCTCCGCTAGAATTTGTAAAAATCAAAAAACCTGGCAGGAATAATTTCTGTTAATTATTTATAAAATAAAAAAAGACCCCCACGGTGCCAACGCACAAGCAGGGGTCCGAGTTAAGGTTTAGGTGTCCTCGAGGAAACATATTCCAGGGCGGAGTTTTTTTGATAGACATGGTGTTGGTGAATCCCTCGGTGGAGATTCCCTTTTATATCTACGTTTTCTGTCGTCCCAGGACAAGTTTATGTGGAACACCTAATTAACCTAATACAAGTATATCACATCTATAGAATAAAGCAAGTGTTGTTTTTGCTATAAAAAGGAAATTATTGTATAATTATTTTCTAATGAAAAAAATATTATTGATCATTTTAGGTATTCTATTTATTCTAATTTTAGGTTTTGTTTTTTGGGCTAATTTTTTTCCAAGTAGTTTTATTAATTTTTGGAATAGTTACCCGGTTTTTAGGAGTAACGTGAGTAATACCGGGTTAGTAAATCCCCAAATCGAGGAATTACTTTCGGCCACTTCGTCTGAACCGGTTTTGGCTACAAATGGCAAGGTTATTATTAATAATACCACTTGGAATGTAGAAATTGTTGATAATGATATAGATAAGGCTATTGGTTTAGCTAATCGCCAGGTGTTGGTGGCTAATCAGGGTATGCTTTTTGTTTTTGATACTCTCGCCCCACAGCTTTTTTGGATGAAAGATATGTTGGTTCCCATCGATATGATTTTTCTTGATGATAATTGGAAAATAGTTCTTATAGAATCAAATGTGCAGCCAGATACATTCCCAAAAACTTTTGGTGGTGGAGTAAAATCAAAATATGTTTTAGAAATAAAAGCCTTTGAAGCAAATATTAATGAATTAAAGGTGGGAGACCGAGCAATTTATTTAAATAAATAATTTTTTTTGAATTTTAACCCTCTTTTCGTCTTACGTTATAAGTAGATTTCTTGGACGTGCTTTACACTCCCTCTTTTTTGGTTTTCTGTGTAAATTTTTCTTGTTTTGCTATTCTTTTGTTTAGAAATTTAGTGTAAAATTAGTCTAGCTTAAATAATATTTAAGAAAATTTATAAGTAACAAATAATTTATTAAAAAAATGGTTAAGAACACAGTTGGCGGTAAAAAAGAAGTGATGTTGGTAAGAAGTATCCAGAAAAGGGATGGTTCAATTGTGCCTTTTGACCTAATGAAGATAGTTGGGGCAATTCACAAAGGTATGTTGGTGACTGGTGAGGGCTCACTGGAGGAGGCGGAGCTTGTCGCCACCAAAGTTTTTGCTGATTTGGTTAGAATTTCTAAAAAATATCCTAATTTTGTGCCAACCGTGGAAGGAATTCAGGATTCCGTAGAAAAGGAATTGATTTTAAGTGAGTATGTAAAGACCTCAAAGGAATATATTTTGTATCGTCAGGAAAGAGCCAAGTTAAGGCAGCAAGGAGTGAGTGTTCCGCCCAAGGTTAAGAAATTAACAGCTGATAGTAAAAAATATTTTAAAAACTCCTTAGGCGAATTAGTTTATTATCGATCATATTCAAAATGGATTGAAGAGGAATCAAGAAGAGAAACCTGGATCGAGACGGTAGAAAGATATATGAATTTTATGAAAGGTAAACTTGGCGCGAAATTAAAAAAGACCGAGTATGATGAAATTCAAAAAGCAATTTTAAATCAGGAAATAATGCCATCCATGCGTCTGTTCCAATTTTCTGGTCCAGCGGTAGAAAAAACAAATGTCTGTGCTTACAACTGTTCTTTCATCGCCCCATCTTGCCTTCAGGATTTTGCCGAAATAATGTATCTTTCAATGTGTGGAACAGGAGTGGGTTTTTCAGTTGAAAGTAGAAATATTCAATCACTGCCACAGATTAAAATGCAGACGGGGAAAAAGTTACCTACCTTTGTGGTACCGGATACCAAAGAGGGTTGGGCTGATTCTTTAGCTTTTGGTTTGAACACTTGGTATAACGGTAACGATGTAGAATTTGATTTTTCAAAAGTTAGGCCAGCTGGTGCCCGGTTAAAAATTATGGGTGGTAAGGCGTCTGGTCCGGACCCACTAATTCGTTTATTGAAGTTGGTTCGGGAAAAGGTTATGAAGAAGCAGGGTAGAAGGATTTCTAATATTGATGCTCACGATATTATTTGTTCCATTGGGGACTGTGTGGTGTCTGGTGGAGTGAGAAGAAGCGCTCTTATTTCTCTATCTGATTTAGATGATGAATTTATGCGTGACGCTAAGAAAGGACAGTTTTTCCTTACTGATCCACAAAGAAGTATCGCTAACAACTCCGCTGTTTATATTCAAAAACCAAGTAGCGTGGAGTTTATGGATGAATGGATTGCCCTAATGAAGAGCGGATCAGGTGAAAGGGGTATATTTAACCGTGGATCATTGGCTAAAACCTTGCCGGAGAGAAGAATAAAAGCTTTGAAGGGACATTTAGAAGATTTAGGTACGAATCCTTGTGGTGAAATTATATTACCATCAAAAAGTTTCTGTAATTTGTCTGAGGTGGTGGCCAGATTTGAAGATGATGAGAAATCATTATTAAGAAAAGCTAGGCTGGCCACAATTCTTGGTACCTATCAATCAACCTTAACTCATTTCCCTTATCTATCAAAAGAGTGGAAAGAAAATTGTGAAAAAGAAAGATTGATTGGAGTTTCTATTACTGGTCAGTGGGATTGCCCAGCGGTTAGGAATCCAGAGATGCTGAAAAAAATGAAGAAGGAGGTTTTGAAGTCTAATGAAATATATGCTAAAAGATTTGGTATCACCGCCTCTACTTGTACTACTTGTGTTAAACCTTCCGGTACAGTTTCTCAAACAGTAGATTGCTCTTCGGGAATGCACACTAGACACGCTCCGTATTATATTCGTCGCGTTAGAATTTCTACCACGGATTCACTTTTTAAAATGCTTCGTGACCAAGGTGTCCCATATTTTCCAGAAGTTGGCCAGTCAAAAGAAAATGCTACTACTTATGTTTTGGAATTTCCCATTAAGGCACCTAAGGCCGCTATCTATAAAGACAGCCTGACCGCCATTGAACAGCTTGAATTCTGGAAGATGGTTAAGGTAAATTATACTGAACACAATCCATCTATTACTATTTCCGTGGGGGAGAATGAATGGATTTTGGTAGCTAATTGGGTTTATGAAAATTGGGACATAGTGGGCGGACTTTCTTTCTTGCCAAGAAGTGAACACGTGTATCAGTTGGCTCCCTATGAGGAAATAGATGAGAAGAAGTATAAGGAACTTTCTGAAAAAATGCGCAACATAGATTTCTCAAAGATTATTACTTATGAAAAGCATGATGAGACTGAGGCCAAGAAGGAGTTGGCTTGTGCCGGGGGAACCTGTGAGGTTGTGTAGAAAAAGGGATTAGTATGATTTACTTTTATTTTATTTTGTGGTATACTTGTAATACCTCCGTATTGGCTGACTGCTCTTAGCTGAAAGGCTGGGGGAGGAAAGTCCGAACATTTACTAGCTCGCAAGAGTTAGTAAGCAGGTAGCGGGTAACGCCCGTCTAGAGTAATCTACGAGGTGCGAACAGAGACGTTCTGAGCGAAAGCAAGGAACACCCAGAGTGAAAGCTTTGGGTGAGTTCTACAGTAATGTAGAAGTGCAACGGCTAAACCCTTACCCAAATGCAAGGTCGTGTCCCGCGGAGCTTTATGCGAAGTGGGAAGTGCCGCTAGAGCTTAATAGTAATATTAGGCCCAGATAAATGGTCAGACATGGTATGTAAAAATACCAGGACAGGATTCGGCTTATAGGTACGAAGGTGTTATGCGAAATCGCTCCCCGAAGGGGCGATTTTGCTTGGGAAATTTTTAAATTTCCTGTATAATAGGCGGATATTATGGTGAAGAGGATATTTGGTTTTTTTAATAAGGAGATTAGTGGCCTGCATGAAGCGGCTTATTTGCTTGGTTTTTTTGCCTTATTGTCACAGGTTTTAGCCCTAGTTCGAGACCGGGTTTTGGCCTCCACTTTTGGCGCTAGCCATGCGCTGGATTTATATTATTCTGCTTTTAGGATTCCAGATTTTATTTTTGTGACCGTGGCGTCCATTGTGTCCATTTCCGTCCTGGTGCCTTTTGTTATTGAGAAAATAAGTGTTAGTCAAGAAGAGGGGAAGAAATTTATTGATAATGTTTTTTCTTTTTTCTTTATTCTGATTATTATTGTTAGTGCTATCGCTTTTTTTCTGGTCCCTTATTTATCCCCCCATATATTTAGGGGTTTTGCCCAGGCTGACTTCCCGGAATTAATTTTAATTACTAGAATTCTTCTTTTGTCTCCAATTTTTCTTGGGCTTTCAAACTTTTTTGGGAGTATCACTCAAGTCTATAGGCGGTTCCTTATTTATTCCTTAAGCCCCCTGGTTTATAACCTGGGGATTATTATAGGAATAATATTTTTGTATCCACTTTTTGGTTTAAAGGGTTTGGTGTCCGGCGTGATTTTGGGTGCCTTAATGCACTTTTTGATTCAGGTGCCTTTTGTCTGGAAGCAGGGTATGTTTCCAAAATTTAAATTTAATTTTGATTTTCCGGGTATTAAAAAGGTGATGCTATTATCTGTCCCCAGAACTTTTACTTTGGGAGTCTCACAAATTGCCATCATTGTTCTTCTAGGTATGGCCTCGTTTATGAAAGAAGGATCTATTGCGGTATTTAATTTTTCATTTAATCTACAGTCTGTTCCGTTATCAATTATTGGAGTAAGTTATTCGATCGCCGCCTTTCCAACCCTGGCTAGATTATTTTCCTCTGGTGAAAGAAGTAAGTTTATGGATGAGATAGTAACCTCTGCCCGCCATATTATTTTTTGGTCCATTCCGGTGGCTATTTTATTTATTATTCTACGAGCGCAGGTGGTGCGAACAATTTTAGGCGCCGGGGAGTTTAATTGGGATAATACCAGGCTAACCGCCGCGGCCCTGGCCATATTTGCTGTCTCAGTAGTTGCTCAATGCCTCATTTTACTTTTTGTGAGAGGTTATTATGCGATGGGTAATACCAAAAGGCCATTAGTAATAAGTTTTATTTCCGGAATATTGATTATCGTTTTGTCATATCTTTTTGTTAGGATATTTAATAATTACCAAACATTCCAGTATTTTATCGGCTCTCTACTGAGAGTAGAAGATATTGCTGGCGCCTCGATCCTAATGTTACCGTTGGGCTATGCAACTGCTCTTTTGATTAATGGTTTACTTCTCTGGATTTCCTTTGGTCAGGAGTTTGCAGGCTTTACTAAGAGATTGAGAACCACTTTATTTCATAGTTTCTCCGCTTCAGTCATGATGGGTTTTGTGGCTTATTTGGGTTTAAATATTTTTGATAATTTCTTTGATTTGGATAAATTACATGGAATCTTTCTTCAGGGACTACTGGCTGGTCTGCTAGGTTTATTGGCCGGCGTAATTGTTTTGAAGCTTTTAAAAAATAGGGAGTTGGAAGAGGTTTGGAGTACTTTGCATCACAAAATCTGGAAAGCAAAGCCACTTCCCGCCGAGATTTCAGAAATATAGTTTTTATGCTAGACTGACTTTTGTATGGATCCCGTAGTAGAATTTTAATTCGATCATGTTCTATAACTATATATTATTGAGTTTGAAGAATGGTGAGCTTTATACGGGCTTCACGGGAGATTTAAAGAAACGCCTTCAAGAACATAATCAAGGGTTAAATTTTTCTACCAAGAGATATGTGCCCTGGAAGGTTATATATTACGAAGCATGTTTGGATAAGGATGACGCGATTAGGAGAGAAAAGTACTTGAAAAAGACCCAGGGTATAAGGTTAGTAAAAAGGAGATTAAAGGAATATTTTTATAAAAGTCGAAAAAATTTAACAAATTAAAATTTCACTACGGGATGGATTTAAAACACATCAGAAACTTTAGTATTATTGCCCATATTGATCACGGTAAGTCCACTTTGGCTGACCGGATGCTTGAAATTACCAATACTATCGAAAAAAGAAAGATGATGGAACAGGTGCTGGATAGTATGGAACTGGAGCGGGAGCGGGGTATTACTATCAAAATGCAGCCGGTCCGGATGAAGTATAAATATGAGGGGCAGGATTACATCCTTAATCTTATTGATACTCCGGGGCATATAGACTTCTCATATGAGGTTTCCCGGGCTTTAAAGGCTGTAGAAGGCTCTATTTTGCTCGTAGACGCGACTCAGGGCGTCCAAGCACAAACGTTGACTACCTTGAATATGGCACGTGAATCAGGCCTTAAAATCATCCCCGTTATTAGTAAAATTGACTCACCTTTGGCCCGGGTGGATGATGTAAAAATGGAGATTATCTCACTTTTAGGGGTGGAGGTGGATGACATTTTGGAAGTATCGGGAAAGACCGGTGAAGGGGTGGCAAACCTTCTAGCGGAAGTAATCAAGCGGGTGCCGGCTCCGAAAGATGAATTTGAAGGGGACCCTATACAAGGCCGGGCAAGTGAAACTTTTAGATCATTAGTTTTTGATTTCCAATATTCAAATCATCGGGGAGTGATTGTTTATGTCCGTGTTTTAAATGGGGAAGTAACAAAAAATACCCCACTTATTTTTAAGGTGGCGGATGAAAAATTTTCTGCTCTCGAGGTCGGTATTTTTTCACCTGGTGAAATAGCTGCTGATAAATTATCCTCAGGAGAGATTGGTTATATTGTGACGGGCATAAAAGTGCCGGGTATTGCTTCAGTGGGAGATACCGTGTCTTCCGTCAGAGATAATAAACCACCACTTCATGGTTACATGACGCCTAACCCAGTGGTTTGGGCGTCTGTCTATCCGGAAAGTGCCGATGATTTTGATTTTCTTAAACAGGCCCTAAGTCGGCTTCGTCTTTCTGACTCATCATTTGCCCATGAGGAGGAGGCTTCTGGTACTTTGGGCCGAGGTTTCCGTTGTGGTTTTTTGGGTATGCTTCACTTGGAAATAATTATGGAGAGGCTTAAAAGAGAGTTTAATTTAAATTTGGTTATTACTAACCCCAGCATCACCTATAAAATTATTTATAAAAATGGTAAGGAAGAAATGATTTATTCGCCGTCTCTTTTCCCGGAGGATAATACGGTAGAAAAAGTGCTAGAACCTTGGGTGAAGGTAAAAATAATTACTCCGGCAAAATATTTGGGAGAAATAATGCGGAGTTTGTATGATCATGAAGCCGTGATAGGAGATTCAGAAGTGTTTGGTGACACCAGAAACTCTTTGAGCCTAACTATGCCCCTTCGGGAACTTATGAGGAATTATTTTAATGAATTAAAAAGCTTAACTTCTGGTTATGCCTCTATTTCTTATGAAGTGGGGGAGATGAAACCAGCGGATGTGGTCAGGCTGGATATTTTAGTGGCAGATGAGCTTGTGCCTGCTTTTTGCCGGGTGGTATCTAGACGCCGAGCGGATGTGGAGGCGGAAGAAGCGGTTGAAAAGCTTCATAAAATTTTGCCACGCCAGATGTTCTCCTTTAAAATTCAGGGTAAGGCCATGGGCCGAATTATTTCTTCTCGTAGTCTGTCAGGGATGAAGAAAAATGTTACCGCCCATATGTATGGTGGTGATATCACTCGTAAAATGAAGCTCCGGGAAAGACAAAAGGAGGGTAAGAAAAGAATGCAGGACCGTGGTGTGGTAAATATGCCTCCCGAGGTATTTATTAAGATGATTAGGAATGATTAAGATCTTAGAATAGGGACGTAGAGGGCAATCATACTTATAGCCACTAATATACAGACAATAGCCCAAATAAGGCTGACTTTCTTTTTGTGTTTTTGATCAAAAAGCATTTTTTTGCTACATTAATTATTAAGAGTTATACTATACTCTATAAATGCTAGAATTTCAAGAAAAAAGAAAACTCAAAAGACTAATTTATTCCCGGGTTACTTTAGTGGTTTTTATTATTATTTTTGCCTTTCTTTTGAAGGCGGTTTGGGACGTTTATAAAAAACAGGCCATAACCAGAGATAATTTAGCTAAAACTGCCGCCGTTTATGAGGGCTTGCGAGCTAGAGAGGAAATGTTATCATCAGAAATTGAGAGGTTAAAGACAGAAAGTGGAACGGAAGAGGAAATTAGAGAAAAATATGGTTTAGTTAAGCCAGGAGAGGAGGTGCTAGTAATTGTTGATGGTGATGAGGTTGTGGGTTCTACCCCCGTTTCATCAGGCAGTAATTTTTGGCAGAAAATAGTGAATTGGTTCAAATAAAAGCGGATGTAGTATAGTGGTAGTACGCGTGCTTCCCAAGCATGTGGCGCGGGTCCGATTCCCGCTATCCGCACATTAAAATACTAATGTATTTTAATGCAGGATAAGAAAGTGCTGGGGGCACTTTCGGCGGGAATCGGAGCCTGCCTGAGCATTTTATCAAGCTTTCTTAAGCGAAGAGAAAATCCAGGCATGGGTACTGCTCCTGTAAGGAGAGAGTCCGCTATCCGCACACCATTTTTATGGTAAAATAGATTTATTAATAATTAAAGATAATTATATGAAAGCAAAAAAAGTAACAATTTATTCAACACCAACTTGTCATTATTGTAATATTGCGAAGGACTTTTTTAAGGAGAAGGGGGTAAAATATACTGAATATAATGTCTCTACGGATTTAGAAAAAAGAAAAGAAATGGTGGAAATAAGTGGTCAGATGGGCGTGCCGGTGATTGATATTGGTGGTGATATTACCGTTGGTTTTGATGAGGAGACTATTATTAAATTACTAGGTATTTAATATTCCTGTTTGGATCTATTTGTGCTATATTTGGCGTTAATGCCCTCATAGCTCAACGGATAGAGCAATCCCGTCCTAAGGGAGAGATGTAGGTTCAATTCCTGCTGAGGGCACTAATCAAAAAACCCGCCAAAGCGGGTTTTTATTGGTGCCGAGACCCAGAGTTGAACTGGGGACATCTTCCTCTTCAGGGAAGCGCTCTACCAACTGAGCTATCTCGGCCTAAAGGAGATATTACCTTATTTTTTAAAAAAAATCTACTGTTTTCCTATCAGCCAGGCGGGGATGGTGGAGATTTTAACCATGGCTTCTCTGATGGTTTCAAAATATGGTTGTAGGAAGAAATATGTACCAAAAACTGTACCAAGAATAATCACCCAATATAGTATACGTAAAATAGAAGCAATTCTGGTACTTCGGCGAATACCCCTGAGTAATTTATTATTCTCTTGGGCTAATTTTATTGACTGTGTTAATAATTCTCTTTCTTCTGGAGTCATAAATTTAAAATTTAGCTTGCTCTCACTTTTAGTTTTGATTGTCTATTTTTGTCTACTTTGGGCAGGATCAAAGTAAGTAAACCATGTTTTTCAGAGGCTTCTGCTTCTTCAATTTCTACTTCCGATGGTAGAACAATTGTTCTAGAAAATGAACCCCAATATAATTCTTTGTGAAAAAAGTCATTGTCAGTTGCTTCATATGATTCCATTCTTTTTCCTCGAATAGTAACCATATCTCTGGTGATAGAGATATCTAAATCTTCGGGTTTTACTCCCGCCACCATGGTTTTGATTATTATTTCAGTTGGTGTTTGGCACATATCTACCGCTAGCTGACCCTCCTCTTCATTGTCTAAAATATTTGCTTCAATCAAATCAGTCTCAATTACCTCATCTATCTCAATACTATTTGGGTCTTTGGCCCCAACATTTAGAACTCCTTTTAGTTTTTCAAAAAATCCCTTTTTATTTTTTTGCATAATTATTTATTAATTTTATAAACCAATATTTGTAGATATTATTATACCATACATATATTAGGTATTTCTAGCCACTTTCTTAACTTTCTCAAAGAATATTAGCAAAATCACTACCATAACCCAGGTTCCAAAGCAGGCAATCCAGAAATAGCTGATATTGTGGGTGACATCATTTAACATTATAAAGATATTAAACAAAGAATGTAGAAATATGGCGATAATAAAACCAGTAATTAGGTAGAGTATTTTCTTTATCCTACTTTTATAAAAAGCTAATCCAATAAATATACCAAGCATAGCGGAGGATACCAGGTGGATAAGCATGGGCCCAATAGAACGGAAGTTTCCGGCAAAAAAGGTATCTAATAATTTCCCATCAGCCAGTGGTGCAGTCAAGAATAAGGCAGTCTCTATGGCCGCAAAACCTAGGGCCGCGGTAAGCATGTAGATTGAGGCATCTATTGGTTCGTCGTTTACTTTTCTTCGTAAACAAATATTGTAGGTAAAAATTAGTTTTAATAATTCTTCAATAATGGGGGCAATTACAACCAAAAGGAATGTTTTTTTAACATCAAGATTAAATGATAAATTAAAATTATTAAGAAAATCTTGGGCTTGGCCCCAGAAATTTGTTTGCCAGTTAAGTAGGTTGTGTTCCTGCACAAAATTTTGCAGGGGTACCCAAAATAGAGCTGGGCTCCGGGAGTTTATTGGTAAGTTAGCGTCTACGAGTAAATAATAGATTACTAATTCAAAAAATAAAGCTAGTAGTACTGCCACTATTCCACCCACAAAAGCTGATAAGAGGGCTGATTTTGGTTCAGGGTTTAGCCGGTCCTGCCTGATCCAAAACCATAGCCAAAAGAGCGCCGGCACAATGCCACCAAGTAGGGCAAAGATTAATACGTTTACTTCACTTATCATTTTGTTTTTAAAAAACTACGCCGCTGGCCAAGTCTCAATCATTAATAGCTGTTTGTTCTTGTGTGGTAGAGAACCCCAAATTTCTTCGGTGACAAACGGCATAAATGGGTGAAGTAACTTAAGAGTCGTCTTTAGGATCTCATATAAAGTATATTGCTTGGATTTCTTTTCTATTTCCTCAGTCCCATTTAAAGCAGACTTACTTTCCTCAATTATTATATCAGCAAAGGTGTGCCAGATATAGTGATATATTTTTTCAGCCGCCATATAGAAGCGGTAATTATCAATATCGGCAGTCACATCTTTTGTTAATAGCTGTAGATTTTTTAGTATCTCTTCATCTTTTTCTATAATTTTAGGTTTTTTCTCAATATCAAAGCCCTCAATCCCAGTAAGGACAAAACGGGTGATATTCCAAATTTTATTGGCAAAGTTCTTATAGCCTTTTATTTTATCTTCAGACAATTTTACATCAGTTCCAGGTGCCGTTCCGACTACCAAAGACATTCTAAGCGCATCTATACCAAATCTATTAGCTATATCTATAGGATCAATACCATTTCCGAGTGATTTTGAAACTTTACGCCCCTTACCATCACGTACCATTCCATGAAAATAAACATCTTTAAAGGGAATTGTTCCTAGACAATAACCAGACATTAAAATCATTCTACTTACCCAAAATGGCAGAATATCATAACCGGTCTCTAGAACGTTTGTTGGATGAAAGAATTTGAAATCATTTGTTATTTCTGGCCAGCCGAGAGTCGAAAAGGTCCACATTCCAGAAGAGAACCAAGTATCAAGAGTGTCTTCATCCTGTATCCAGCCAGCACCTTTTGGGGCTTCAGTATCACAAAAAATCTCCTTATCTTTATACCAGACGGGGATACGGTGGCCATACCAAATTTGCCTGGAAATACACCAGTCACGTAGGTTATCTATCCAATGAAAATAGGTTTTGCCAAAATAATCAGGGATCATGCTTATCTGACCGTTAGCTACAGCATTTTTCATAATTTCTTTCAAAGTAGTTTTTTGGCCGGATTTTATTCCTTTAATTTCTGATTGGAGTAGGGTAAATTCCTTGTTCACCGCCACAAACCACTGAAGCTTTGGTAATGGCTCAACAATACCACCTGTCCTTTCGGCGGTGGAAATATTTTGTTTAACTAGTTCTTCTTTTTCTAGGAGCCCTTCAGCCTTTAACCATTCTACAATTACCTCCCGGGCGTCTGTGGTTTTTTTACCTAAGATATTTTCTCCCCCCACCATCATTTTTGCATACTCATTTATTACCTGAACTTTTTTTAAATTATGTCTGTCAGCCATCTCCCAGTCGGTCATACTATGCATAGGGGTGACGCCAAGAGCCCCGGTTCCGAAATCCTTATCAACTTCCTTATCAGCAATAATTTTAATGTGAATAGGAACACCACAAAAAACAGCATTATATTCCTTACCAACAAATTGTGAATAGCGAGTATCTTCTGGGTGTACAGCTACAGCGGTGTCACCAACTTTGGTTTCCGGCCTAGTGGTAGAAATAGAAATAGGGAAGTCCTTAGAATATTTAAAAGTATACATCTTTGCCTCTCTCTCTTCATAAACAATTTCTTCATCAGAAATAGTAGTTTGACCCTTGGGATCCCAATTTACAATTCTATAACCACGGTAAATCAAACCATCCTCGTACATTTTTTTAAAGACCGTACGGACCGCTAAATTCCTTTTTTCATCTAACGTAAAGGCTTCACGTGACCAATCACAGGAGGCACCCATGACCTTTGATTGAGAAATTATGGTGTCATGGCTATTTTGAGCAAATAAACTTATCCGTTGTAATAATTCTTCTCGTCCCAAATCATGTCTAGATTTATTTTCCTCTTTTTTAATTATTTTTTCAACTTTTGACTGGGTGGCAATGGCCGCATGATCTGTACCGGGTAAATAGAGAGTTTTTTTACCACACATTCTGTTGTACCTAATCATCAGGTCCTCTAAGCTTATTGCCAGGGCGTGGCCAGTATGTAGTGTTCCAGTTACATTTGGTGGTGGAAGAACTATCGTAAAGGGTTCTTTATGTCTTTTAGGTAAATTGTCAGGATTAAAAAAACCGCTTTCCTCCCACATTTTGTAGATTTTTGGCTCAGTTTCTAATGGATTATAGGGCTTTAAAAATTTATCATTCATCACTGGTATTCTAACAAAAAATCATTATTTTTGAAAGCTAAAAACGGACAAAATAAAAGGACCGCTTCCCCCGAGAGGAAAGACGGTCCGGCGTGGTATATCTGTTGTCGGTTTTCGAATTATAACTTCGATGAAGTAGATCCGGCGTGTTTGTACTAAAGACAACCGCCGCAGCATCAATGTTTGTATCGAGCCTTATCAGATATCCTGATTCCCAGAGGGAATCTTATGTGCCATTACCTCGGCACCCGGTCCAGCAGAGAGTCGAACACTTCACAAAGAACGACACTTACCGAAGCGCCTATAATACTCCCAGATTAAATTTTGGCAAGACTTAATTGTGGAAAACTTTAGAGGCTCAAATTTCCACTAGCTATAAAATCATTAGTTGATTTTTGGCCGGCTTTTATGTTCATATAACCAGCTACGGTGATCATCAAAGCGTTATCCGTGGAGGCCGAAATTTCTGGCACCAGAAAATCTACATTCATCTCGTTAGCCAAATCATTTAAGGCTAAGCGAATATCTTTATTGGCTATTACACCACCACCCACAATCAAAGTTTGAATACTATGGTTAATTATTGCTTTTTTGGTTTTATTGACCAATACATCAATTACGGCATTTTGAAACTCAAAAGCAATTTCTTGTTTTATTTCTTCAGTTATTTCTTTCAATTCCTTCACCGTATAAAGAACGGAGGTTTTTAAACCAGAAAAAGAAAAATTCAAATTTTTTGAATGAAGCATGGGGCGGGGAAATTTGAAGGTTTGAACCTTGTTTCCTTTTTCTTTCCACTGATCGGCATATTTGGAAATTTGTGGGCCACCGGGGTAGGGCAAGCCTAAAATGCGGGCCACTTTATCATAAGCTTCACCCACCGCGTCATCACAGGTATTACCAATTATTTCATAATTCATTTTTTCCTTAATATGAACCAGCTGGGTATGACCACCACTTATGAGTAGGGCGAGAGCGGGGTATTTTGTTTCTTTAATTAAAAATTTAGGTAATTTCTCAGTATTTAATTTATCTAATGAAGCCACCACAATGTGTCCCTCCATATGATTGGTCGGAATCACTGGTATACTCCAGGCTTCACTTAGGGCTTTGGCAAAAGTCACACCCACCCATAAAGATGGTTCAAGGCCGGGACCGTTAGTCACGGCAATAGCGTCAATCTCTGGTTTCTCAATTGTTTCTAGTAGTTTCTTTAGTTCCACAAAAAGCTCACCTTCTCGGATTAAGATAGTTTCAATTTCACTCAACCTCACCCCAGCCCTCTCCTCATCTGATGAGAGGGGGGAGAAGAGACTCGCTTCCTTTAGGCAGGCTTCTAAAAGTGGCACCAAGTTTTTAGCATGCTCTCTTTTGGCCATCATCGGGAAAACTCCACCATATTTTTCATGGAGGGAGGCTTGGGAGTATAGTTGGTTTCCAAGAACGGTTAAAATGGTCCCTTTTTCTGTTTCCTTGGTTTCAATTAAACAAACCCCCGTCTCATCACAAGATGTTTCAATCCCTAAAATAATCATAGAGGTTACATTATCATTAAAAAATATATTTTACCATAACTATATAAAAGGAAGCCCCACAAGAAGTCCGTGGGGCTTCCTTGTGGGGTTTGGCTTGTTTCTAACTGGTAGCCTTCTCAACGCGCTGCCACATCGGTATGAACCGAGCGTCAGCGTCAATGTCGAAGGCTTTGACTTCTGGGTGTTTCTTGATTATCCAGATCCCCGGCTCGCAGTACACTGATACTTCTGGGGCATTGTCACCGACACAGATTCGGATTGACCCGACATTGCCAGAAGTGTAACTGCGACCATCACGGCCTTCGAGGATATCCTGATCCATTCCATAAGCCGTCATAAAATGGATCTCCCCTGATTTGGTCACTAGCACACCCTCTGTACCGCCAATGTTGAACAGGGCAGTGGCGTGAACCTTGGAAGTAATATCACCACCAATCTGTTCGCCGAAGAGAGTATGAAATCCACCGGAGTCGCAATGGTCGTGAGATTCGATCGACACAACCTTGCCAACGATGGGGTACTTTTTCAGAAGTCGCTCTTCGTCCTCGATTCGGCTTTCGATTCCACGCTGACGATTCTTTGCGTCCAGAATCAGGGTCAACATACGATCGAAGTCCTGGGCGCAACTGAATCGTGGAATAGCGGTGGGAGAGAACGGCAGGTCATCCAAATGGAAACACTTGGGTAGCCATACATGTTCGATCCCAGCTTCCTTCATCATGGCTGCCATGCGTTCTTCGTGTTCATGATGGTGATCATCACAATCACCAACCACTACCACTTTAGTTTTACCTGCCGCCCTAGCGCCGGCAATAATTGCCTCGGTGTTCTTCTTAATTTGATGGCATAAACAGCGCCCCGCAAACACCACGCAATCTTCCGCGACTTCCACGAGTAGTTCTGCACCACCGATTATCTGAACCTTCGCTTGCATCTTGCACCTTCTTTCCTGGGGTTACCAGTATTTTGTTATCAAGCGGGTACTGGGGTTACCAGTCCGCAGGCGACAAGCCCTATACTTATCTTTCTCAATTATAGCATATATGAAAAAAACGTCAAGTGTGATAATAACCTTAAATATTTAGGCGGAGGAGGTGAGATTTGAACTCACGAGACCCTTTCGAGCCTGCCGGTTTTCGAAACCGGTGCTTTCAACCACTCAGCCACTCCTCCTTTTCTTTTAACCTTTAAACATTAACATTTTTTTGCTTTTTTTACAAAAAATGTTATATTAAGCCCTGTCTCCAAGGCCTTATCGTCTATCGGTTAGGACATTGCCTTTTCAAGGCAAGAAGCCGGGTTCGACTCCCGGTAAGGTCACAAAAGTATATCTTCAACTTTTATTTGACAAAAATTTAAAATACTATAATCTTTGAACTAGATTTTGTATCTTGTAAATGTTGTTCAACCTAGTGGATTCTGGGAGAAAGCTGGAGGACGTATGAAGAAACTTGGGTGGCTTTTTTTGCTGATCATCTTTTGTATATTGACGGTCATAGGACTAGCATTATCCTACGTTATCGACTTTGTTAGTTGGATAATAAAACAAATAGGGGGCAGTGATGAAAAGAGTTCAGCGCGAGGATGTTGATATCGTGGAAAAAGGCACACTTCGTGATTTGGAGGAAAGGGCAAAACTGTTCCGGGAAATTAGCAAGGGGACACTTTTCTCTTTTTTCCGCCAGTGTGGTAAGAAGAGTGTTTGTGAGTACTTCATTGCGGCCTACACGCCGGCGGCTGGAGAAAGGCAAGTCACAGCTGATTTTCTAAGCTCAAAGTTCAGACATGGTCTTGGTTCTATGCCGAGGATCAGAATTCCCGTTAGGATTATGCGGGGGTTGAAAATCCACAGAAAGGATCCTCCGCGGGATGAGTAACAGGCCAAGTTAGAAAGGTCCGAGCGCACAACCGAAAGGTTGTGCGCTCTTTTATTTTCTTTGTGGGCGGTAAGGGATTCGAACCCCTGACATCTTCAACGTCAATGAAGCGCTCTACCAACTGAGCTAACCGCCCGTGTTTGTGAATCTTACACTATTTATTTAATTTTTCAAATATCGGTAAATATCTTCTACGGCTTTGACGGCGTCACCCACGGCAATATTGTTTTGTCGGTATAATCCATCCGTGCAATCACCAGCGGACCAGATGCCAGGCGTACTAGTTTTTTGGGTTTTGGCATCAACAATTATTTCTTCTTTTTCATTTAATTTCACTAAACCATGTTCTATAAAATCTACAGATGGATTAGAACCAATTTCCACAAAGATTCCTTGGGTGGGTAACTCGATTGTTTTTCCAGTTTTTTTATCTTTGTAAACAATTGCTTTAACAAATTTATCACCCTTAATTTCAAGTAAATCAATGTTTGTCACGGCTTTTACTTTGGGATTAGCGAGGATTTTTTCCATAACCACTGGTTCCGCCCTGAATTCACTTCTTTGAATTATGGTAACGGTTTTAGCATAGGCTAATAGTTGAGAAGCCGCTTCAAAGGCGCTATTACCACCACCAATCACCACCACATCCATATCACCAAACATTGGCGCATCACAGGTGGCACAGTAGGTAATGCCTTTGCCTTCAAATTCATCGGCTCCTTTTACCGGTAGTTTTCTTCTAACATTACCGGTGGTGATTAAAATTGTCTTAGCTTGATACTCACTCTTATTTGTTTTAACCGTAAAAGTATTTTTTGCTTTTGCCACATTAGTAACCGTTTCTTTTTCCTTAATCAAAACATCCTTGGAATAATGCTTTAGATGTTTTTCAAAGCGTTTATGTAGCTCCGCTCCCGAGACAGAAATTTCTCCTATCCAATTTTGAATTTCACTGGAAACGGCACTCTGACCTCGAAAGTTCTCCGTAATTAAAATGGTTTTTATTTTTTTTCGGGCAGCATAAACACCCGCGGCCACTCCGCCTGGTCCACCACCAATAATTGCTAGATCAAATATTTCTGTCATTAGGTAATTTTACCTTATTTCTTCTGTCTTCTCAAGAAGGCTGGCACAGCACCCCAATCACTATCATCATCAAAGTCATTTTTTATTTTTTTCTTTTCTTCAACTGAAACCTGAGTTGGTTGGGTTTCAACTTTAACCTCTTTCTCAATAGTAGGTGCTCCACCAAAGCCCCCAAATAACTTTGTCTTTTTGTCTTCCTCCTTGTTAGTAACTATATTTTGGAAAAGAGATTTTTTGTTTGAGATATCAGAAAAACCAGAAGCAATGACGGTAATCCTTAATTCATTTTTCTTAAGTCTATCATCATGAACGGTACCAAAAATAACTCTGGCATTTGGATCAATTGATTCAGTGATCAGCTTGGCGGCATCCTGAATTTCAAACATGGTTAGGTCATCACCACCAGCAATTGAGAATAGCACTCCCTTAGCACCCGCAATTGAGAGTTCCAAAAGAGGTGAGCTGATAGCGGCTCTGGCGGCCTCCACGGCTCGGTTTTCACCGCTAGCTGTTCCGATACCCATCAAGGCTGAACCAGCATTTTCCATAACCGCTCTAATGTCGGCAAAGTCCGTATTAATAATACCGGGCATGGTAATCAGGTCAGAAATACCTTCCACTGCTTGTTTGAGAATGTCATCACACATTGAAAAGGCTTGCTTGGCGGTAGTTTCTCTTGAAATAGTAGCTAATAGGCGATCATTAGGAATAATAATTAAGGCATCAACACATTTTCTTAATTCGTCCAATGATTGCTCAGCAATTTTCATTCTCTGAATTCCTTCAAAGAAAAATGGTTTAGTAACTACACCCACTGTGAGTATACCCATTTCTTTTGCCACTCTAGACATAATAGGCCCAGCACCTGAACCAGTTCCGCCACCAGCACCGTAAGCAATGAAAGCCATATCTGATCCTTTGAGAGCCTCTTGAATTTCTTCCTTGGTTTCTTCAGCCGCTCTTTTTCCAAGTTCAGGATTCATACCAGTGCCTAATCCACGAGTAAGGTTTTTACCAATGTGGATTTTTTTTGAGGCGAGGGAATTGTGTAGGTCCTGGGCGTCAGTGTTAACCGCAATAAATTCCACTCCTTTAACTTTGGAGTTTATCATATGGTTCGTGGCATTTTTACCAGAACCACCAACACCGATAACTTTGATTCGAGCAAAAGCTTCTACCTCTGGTTTTATTTGTGGCATAATGAAATATGGCTGAGTTTTTTCAGCTGATTAAAACTAATAAATTATTAAGTATTCTAAGCCAATAGTAGCAAAAATATATTACTAAGGCAAGAACTGTTTGAACCAGGAAATGATCTTGTTTTTAGCCTTATTTGTATTGGTAGGAACGCCAAAGGAAATTTCTGCCCCTCGAGATAAACCCCAAACACACAAGCCATAGGCCACTGACCAGGATGAGTCTTTTATCTGACAATTTTTAAGGTTCGTGATAAAGCTCATGGAACCAATTTTAGAAGGTAATTTTAGAGTTGCCTTGGCTAGGTCCTCAATGGTAGAAACTCCAGAGGTACCGCCGGTTAAAATAATTCCCGCGGGTAGTAAACCACTTCGGCCTAATTTTTTTAAATGCGATTCAATCAAGTCAAAGATATCAGATAAGCGAGCCAAGATTATTTCTTCCAGTCTTTTTTTAGGATACTCAGCGGCCCTTTCACTATTTATTTTAATTGTTTCCGCTTCCTCAATAGGAATTTTTAAACCTAAAGCAATGTCGTTAGTAATATCCGTACCACCGATGGGGAATACCTCGAGTGAGAGTGGAATATTATTTTCAAAGACGACAATAGAAACGGTTTCTGAACCAATATTAGCCAAAACACAGCCGGCGATTTTTTGGGTTTTATTTAAGGTCACCATACTACCAGCTAGAGGGGAGGCCATTATATTTACTACTTCAATTCCAAGATCCTCAACGGTATCTATCAGATCGTTTAAATGATGCTCTAAACAGGTAACAAATAAGGCCTTAACCTCAAATTTTATTCCTTTCATACCAATCGGCTGACCTAAAACCACTCGGCCATCAATTTTGTAGGAAATAGGGATGGTGTGAATAATTTTCTTATTGATGGAAATATTGGAAGGTATTTCACTCTCGGCAACTGATAAGACATTTTTAACATCCACTTCCATGATTTCAGAGTCAGCCCTAGGAATAATTATTGAGCCCTGGGAAATGACACTCCCAACACCAATACCACCAATAGAAAGGAAGGCTTTTTTAATTCTTACACCAGAAGTTTTCTCGGCTTCCGCAATGGCAATACCTAGACTTTTTGTAGTATCCAAGGAATTTATAATATAGCCATGACGGAGACCTTTTGATTCAGCAAAGCCGGTACCAATAACCTTAAAAGAATCCACGCCGTTTTCACGGGCGTTTTCCACCACCACAATTTTAATTTGGTAAGTACCAATATCTATTCCAACTGCAATATTCTTTGCCATAACTCCCTCTATTATATAACAAAAAGAAATAGGATGCTAGACTTTAAATTTCTTACGGAATTTAGCTTCTATTTTTTCCATCTTTTCTCCGTGATTAAAGCCCTTCAGGTGGACACAACCGTGAATAAAAAGAAAAGTCAGAAAGTTTTTATATGATCGGCCAAACTTTAGCATCTCTTTTTTGGCCTCACTTTTACAAATAAAGATTTCGCCAGAAGTTTTAGATAGGGGAAAGCTTAATATATCCGTTGGTTTGTTTATGTTACGGTATATTTTGTTGAGCAATTTTATTTTTTGCGGTGTTGTAAAAACCAAGCTGAGCTCGTATTTATTACCAAGCACAGCCTTTTTTATTATTTCAAAGCTAGAGAGCATTTATTTCTTCTTAGTTCTTGGTTGGCCTTCAGCTCGGTCTGCCATTTTACCCATTTTAATAAGCTCCATTATTTCGGCTTTTCGGCCTAGATTTTTTAGGGTGTTCATTTTTACTTTATAGAAAGATAAATCTCGCTGGCTGTATCGGCGTGATCTAACTTTTGGTAAAACACCAGAACCCTGCACTTTTTTGGTGAAGCGTCTGATAATTCCTAGATTATTTTCATTGGCGTTCTTTGTGACTTCTACGTTTATCATGGGGTGTAATTTAGCATAGATAGGGTTTTTTTACAAGGGAGGAGGTTGCAAAATTAACGGTTTTATATTATACTCTCTCATGTTAAGTAAATACATATATGTCACAAGATCAATTAATAAAACTGAATTGCAAGACCTGTAAAAGGACCAATTATTGGAGCCGTAAGAACCGCAAGAAAGTGGAGCGTAAAATAGAGCTCAAAAAGTTTTGTAAATGGTGTAAAAAGAACACTGTTCATAAGGAAGGTAAAAAATAAATTAAAATAAACGCCCCTTACGAGGGGTTTTTATTTAGCCTTTATTGTGCTATATTTTCCAAGTTGGGAGATTAGTTAAATGGTATAACATTCCTCTCCAAAAGGAATATTAGGGGTTCGATTCCTCTATCTCCCGCCAAATGCTGAAAATAATATTTAAAACCAAGACTAAAATAATAGCCTTAGATGGTGGAAAGCCGGTGGGCTATTTAAATTTTGATTACGCTGGCGATGCTTCAAAAAAAAGAAATATCGGTATTTCCTATATGTATGTGAATCCGAAATACCGGAGATTAGGTATTGGCTCTAAAATGCTTAAATTTTTAATTACGAAGAAACCAAAGGTTACCTGGCTAAGTTTTTGGACCGGGAAAGAAATTGAGAAAAATAAAGGGACAGGTTTTTATCTTAAAAATGGTTTTAAAAAGCTTGCTCACCAGGCGGATTATTATGAGAAGGGAATAGGAACTACCCTTTTTGCTAAAAGGATTAGTTAAATTACCTTTGATATTTTAGTAATAATTTTTTGAGTAGTTTGAGGGTCAATTTTGTACCAAACTATATTTTTATTTCTTTTAAACCAGGTTCGTTGTCGGCGAGCGTATTGCCAGATTTTGGTATTTAATTCCTCAATCATTTGGCTCTTGGCTATTTGTCCGCGTAGATACCTGGCCACATAGCGGTATTCTAAGCCCAGATTCTCCAGGCGTTTCCAACTTGTACCTTGATTATGAAGTTTTTTAACTTCATTGATCATTCCGGCCTTAATCCTCTGAAGTAGACGGGTTTTTATTCTCTCCCGGAGTATTTTATCTGGAGCGGTGAGACCTATCTGGATAGCATTATAAAGTGGTTCAGATTTTATGGCCGGAACTTTTCCTAAGGCCTTGGCAATTTCAATAGCTCGAATTATTTTTACCTTATTTTTTGAATCAATAGTTTTGGCGATATTGGCGTCTAACCTTTTTAAGATTAACATTAGTTGTTCACAAGTTTTTGATTCTAGTTTTTTTCTTAGTATCTGATTAGGCGGAACGTCAGGCAGGGTGGTGTTATTTACTACCGCCTCAATATAAAATCCCGTCCCGCCACAGATAATGGGTAGTTTGCCCCGCTTTAAAATGTTAGTAATTATTTTTTGGGCCCTGGTTTTATATTTGGTGACATTAAAAATAGAATTTGGTTTAACCACGTCTAGCATATAGTGCGGAATACCACGCATTTCCTTTTTAGTAATCTTTCCCGTACCCAAATCCATTCCTTTGTAAACTTGCCTGGAATCAGCGCTTATCACCTCGCCGTTATATTTTTGGGCCAGTTCTACCGCCAGGTCACTTTTGCCAGTTGAAGTAGCTCCAAGTACCACAAGTATTTTTGGTTTGGTAATCATATCTCGAGTAAAATAATACTAGCCAAACCTAATATGATTCCAATGATATTTAATGTTGATAGACTCTCTTTGTATATAAAAACACCAACCAATGCACCCACAATTAAAGTCAGGACAGCAAATATAACTATCGCTTTTGAAAGATTTTGGTATTTGAGGGAAAAAGCCCAAACCAAGGTGGCTAAGGTATAAAATAGGGTTCCTAAAATAATTAGGTATTTCTTACTATGAATTGACCATTCCTTAAATAAAATATCACCTATAATTTCTAGGATGGTGACAAAAATAATCAGGACGATAAAAAAGTATTTCATATATTTTGGTGCCGGAGAAGAGACTTGAACTCTTACCCCTTTCGAGACACGATTTTGAGTCGTGCGCGTCTACCATTCCGCCACTCCGGCAATCTGCTGATTCTAGCCTATTTCTAGTAAAAAATAAAGTATGATATAATATTTGGACTATGAGCCAATTTTTTAGTGATTCAATATTTTGGGTAGAAATCGGAAAAGTTTATCCGAATCCTTTTCAGCCTAGAAAAGAGTTTGATGAGGCTAAATTAAAAGATTTAGCTGATTCTATTCGCCAGTACGGTATCCTTCAACCAATGGTAGTTACCAGAAAGGAGGTAGTTAAGGAAGATGGTGGTTTGACCACTGAATATGAACTTATTTCTGGAGAGAGACGTTTACGTGCTTCCAAGATTGCCGGGCTTTCTCAAGTTCCAGTTCTGATTCGTGATCAGGAAGAGTCTGATCAGTTGAAGTTAGAGTTAGCAATTATTGAAAATTTACAAAGAGAGGATTTGAATCCTGTTGATCGGGCCAAGGCCTTCCAGCAGTTAGTTGACCAATTTCATTTTAAGCACGGTGATGTGGCTAAAAAAGTTGGTAAGAGCCGCGAGTATGTTTCCAACAGCTTGAGAATTTTGTTGTTACCGGAAGAAATGCTTACCGCTGTCTCTGAAGGAAAAATTTCTGAAGGGCATACCAGGCCGTTACTTATGCTGGCTGATCGTAAAGAAGAGCAAGCCGTTTTATTTAAGGAAATGTTGTTTAGAAAAATGTCCGTCCGTGAAGCGGAGCTTACCGCCAGAAAAATTGCGGTGGAAAGAGTTCGTAAGGTTGAAAGAATGCCGGATCCCGAGATAACTGATTTAGAAGAGAAATTAGCTCAAACTTTTGGAGCAAGGGTTCATATTGAAAGGGGAGCTAAAGGAGGTAAGATTATGATTGATTTCTTTTCCAATGATGACCTCCGAGCTATTTTAGATGCAGTTGTAAACAAACAAGATCTAGGAACAAATACTTTATTAAATCGTCAGGTGGCCAACAGTGAAGCGGAAAAAAAGATAGCTGGTCTAAGTGTAGAAAAAGCCAATGAGCCGGCTTTACTTGATGACCGTTCACAAACAGAAAAAACAGAAGAAGAAAATAGTGACGAGCTTTACTCGGTAGATAATTTTACAGTTTAGTCTTCAGTTTTAATGTTTAGGGCTCCTTTTATGAATTTTTTTGCCATGGCGGTTTTGACGTAGTCTAACCATTTACGGTTTGGCTTGGCTGATGTCCTGGTAACAATTTCTACCTGGTCACCATTTTTAAGCTTAGTGTCTAAGGAGGCAATTTTATTATTTACCATGGCACTGGCAATGTGATTTCCAATATCTGAGTGAATAGCATAGGCAAAATCAATTACGGAGGAGCCAATCGGTAGATCTATCACATCACCTTTGGGGGTGAAAGCAAAAATTCGGCTACCAAAAAAGTCTGTCTTTAAATCCTCAAGCATTTCTTCACCATCTGAGACTTTATGTGATTCTTCAGCCAGGTCCTTGATCCAAGCTGGTGTATTTTGGCTGGGTGTTTGGGGATTAAAATAAGCATTTATAGATTTTGGTAAAAATTGGCTAAACCAACTCATCTCTTTGTTTTCACTATTTTTTACATCTTTATAGGAAAGGTGGGAAGCAATACCAAATTCAGCTTGTTTATGCATTTCGTGAGTACGTATTTGAACCTCAACAATAGAACCATCACCAGTGAAGACCGTTGTATGAATACTTCTATAACCGTTTGGTTTCGGTATAGCGATATAGTCTTTTATTCTACCTGGTAGGGGACGCCATTTACCATGAATAATACCCAGGGCCTTATAACAGTCAGCAATATTGTCTGTAAATATTCGAAGGGCTAATATATCATAGACATTTTCTATTTCACCATCTTTTTGAATAATTTTTTTACTTAAACTGTATAAACCTTTTTGTCTATAATCTGTTTGAATATTTATTAATCCACCCTCGGCCAGGGCTCTCTTGATTGATTTCATAAACTTTTCTAGCCTTGGCATCGTCTCAGCACTTTTTTGCTTCATTAATTCCTTCACGTGTTTGTATTCTTCAGGATAAACATAAGGGAAGGACAGATCCTCAAGTTCGCGAGAAAGCTTTCTGATGGAGAGGCGGTAGGCAAGGGGTGCAAAAATTTCTAGGGTTTCAAGAGCGATTCTTTTTTGTTTGTCCGGACGAACAAATTGTAAAGTACGCATATTGTGTAGGCGGTCACAAAGTTTAATAATGATGACACGGATATCCTGGGCGGACGCTACAAATAATTTGCGGAGACTTTCCATGTGCCTTTCGGCTCCACGATATTTTAGTTTACCTAGTTTAGTTACTCCATTAACTAGAAATAATATTTCATCACCGAATTCTTGTTTGATTTTTTCTTCAGTCAGAACTCCATCCTCAATTGAATCATGAAGTAGCCCGGCGCACACAACTTCTGGGCACATTTTAAGCTCAGCTATTATCTTGGCTGTTTCAAAAACGTGATTAAAGTATGGCTCACCAGACATTCTAACCACTCCTTTATGGGCCTCCTCAGCCATATTATAGGCCTTATCAATTAAGGCTATATTCTCTGGGGTTGGTGAATCCATCAAGCTGATAATCTCTTGTACGCTCATATGTTTAGTATAGACCCAACTTTCCTTTTCGGCAAATAAATATTGTCAGTTAAGAGATTTTACCCACTTTATCTGGGCGGTGATTGGGGCAAGCTTTGCTTGAGCATCTCTCGGGGATGGTTTTTGTGCCTTCCATCATTAGAGCCCCACAGGTTGGGCAGATATTACCAGTAGGCTTGGCTTTGATCGCGTTTTTACATTTAGGATAATTAGAGCAACTATAGAAAAGACCAAAACGTCCTCGGCGTTCGGTCATCATTCCTTCTTTACAGGTTGGGCAGGTAACACCGGTGCTATTTTGTTTTTCTAGCTCGGCATCTTTTTTAATAAATTTACATTTTGGATAATTTGAGCAGGAAATAAATCGGCCAAATTTACCATCACGCTCCACCACCATTCCCGTTTTACATTCCGGACATTTTTCACCCGTTTGTTTTGGTCCCTCCATCTCCTCACCGGTAATTTTTCTGGCTCCCGTACATTCCGGATATTTGGCACAGCTTAAAAACTTACCATTTTTACTAAGTTTAATAATCATTGGTCCACTGCAAACTGGGCAGGTGAATTTTGGATCAGCTTCACCAAAGTTATTTACCTTATCAATTTTATCTTTAGACTTCACATCTTTTAGGAATGGACCGTAGAAATCTTTTAGAGTTTTTAAATATTCGGCTTTACCTTCCGCTATTTTATCTAGCTTATCTTCCATCTCAGCCGTAAAGGTGTCACTGATATAATTTGGGAAATTATTTTCCAGGAAGCTACTCACCACGTCACCAGTGTCTGTTGGGACTAGCGCCTTATTTATTTTTTCCACATAGCCGCGGTCTTCAATTGTTTTAATAATAGACGCATAAGTGGATGGACGGCCAATGTCTCTTTTTTCTAATTCTTTAATTAAACCAGCCTCTGAGTATCGGCTTGGTGGTTCGGTTTGCTTGCCCTCTGCCTGAATATCCAAAAGTTTAAGCTCTTCACCCACGGACACTTTGGGTAAAATCACATCATCACCCACACCTTCTGGATCAGCGGAGAGCCAGCCCGGGAAAAGTAAACGGGAACCGTTAGCCCAAAATTCTGGGATAGTTTCATCCGTACCCACCTTTACAAATATTTTTGTGCGCATTACTTTGGCATCAGTCATTTGAGAGGCAATAGTTCTTTGCCAAATTAAACGGTAAAGCTTTTTTTGTTCATCGTTGATACCGGCTTGCATATTGGAAATATCCGTGGGACGGATAGCCTCGTGGGCTTCCTGGGCATTTTTACTTTTAGCGGTGAAAGTGTGAGGTTGTAAATATTCTTTGCCGTATTTACTTTCAATTGTTTTATAAATTTGGGCTAAAGCTACTTGGCTAAGGGTGACGCTATCTGTACGCATATAAGTGATTAGACCTGCCTCATAAAGTTTTTGCGACACGCCCATGGTACGGGAAGGGGCAAAGCCGAGTCTGGAGCTTGCCGTTTGTTGCATGGTGCTGGTGGTAAAAGGGGCGCGGGCGGAACGTTTAGCTTCTGTTTCCGAAACATCCCTTACTAACCATTTAGACTTTTTACCAGTTGTGACAATTTTTTCTGCAATTTTTTCATCTTTTGGTTCCTCTGAACAAACCAGGGATAAATCTTCTTTCCTGGAAGTTTGGGTGAGAGCGCTAATTACCCAATAGCCTTCAGGAATAAAAGCTCGGATTTCACGTTCTCTTTCCATTATTATACGCAAAGCGGGGGATTGCACTCGGCCAGCCGATAAACCATAACGCACTTTTTTCCAAATCAAACCAGACAAATCATAACCAACCAAACGGTCTAATACACGGCGCGCCTCTTGTGCTTGTTTTAAATTATCATCAATATCACGCGGATGCTTCATGGCTTCTTGAACCGCGTCTTTGGTAATTTCATGAAAAACTATTCGTTTAGGATTTTTTAAACCAACGGCTTCTTTTATGTGCCAAGCAATTGCCTCACCTTCACGGTCAGGGTCCGTTGCTAGTAATACTTCATCCGCCTTTTTAGCCAGAGATTTAATTTCGGACACCACTTTTTCCTTACCGGGAGAAATTTCATAATGGGGGATAAAGCCACCGGGAATATCAATGGCTTTTTTATTACTTTTTGGTAAATCACGAATATGCCCCACGCTCGCGCGCACCTCATATTTCCCATCCAAATATTTGGAAATGGTTTTCGCTTTTGATGGTGATTCTACAATTAATAATTTCATCTTGTTTGGTAGTATTACATAAATATTAAAATATACAAAATTTAGGTTAAATGAATCTCACCGAGGGTTTCTTTAATTAGGCCTTTTAATTCCATGACAGAGAGGACGGCGTTAGCTTCACCAATGGGCATATTTAAGGAACGAAAGAGGGCATCTTTTTCCAGTGGTTCACGAAGTAATTCTATAACCTTTTTCTCTTCTGGTGAACATTCAGAATATTCTAATTCTAGGTTTCTAGGAATAGAATCCTTGTTTTCAAAACCTAGAGCCAGAAGTAATTCCTCCGTTTTAGTGATGGGGGTGGCACCTAGACGTATTAATAAATGTGGGCCACCAGAAGTTTTGGAGAAAATATTACCGGGGACTGTCAGCACATCTTTATTATAATCAGTAGCCATTCGGGAAGTAATCATTGTCCCGGATTTTGTTTCCGCTTCAATTATAAGCACAGCACAGGATAGCCCCGCCATAATTCTATTTCTTTGCGGAAAGCTATAACGAGTTGCTTTGAAATTTGATTCAAATTCAGAGAGCATACAACCACCACTATCTAATATTTTTTTTGCTAAACCAACATGGGCTACAGGGTGTAGGGATTCTACTCCTAAGCCTGAACCCGGGACTGTGATGGTTTTAAGTCCGGTGTTTATAGCCGCCTCGTGGGCAATGCCATCAATACCAATAGCTAAGCCAGAAACTATCGCTACGTCATAACCCCGCAGTCCCGCAATTAATTTTTCACAAACTTCTTTACCATAGTTTGTATAACGTCGACTACCCACTACACAAAGAAGTTTGGTGTCCGGTCCGGGGAGCTCACCTCGGATGTAAAGTTTTTCTGGTGGCTGGGGAATTTCCAGAAGTTGAGGGGGAAATTCTTTTTTCTTCAATTCGCGAATGGGAAAATCCTGATCCAGCAAGTGAGTTTTTTTCATTGTTTGTAAATTCTACCATTAATTGATACTATATAATAATAAAGGTGTGGATAATTAGTTTTAATATATAAAAAAATGCTAGACATAAAATTCATTAAGGAAAATCGTGACATTATTGAGAGTGCGATAAAAAACAAAAGATCCAAACCAGTTGATTTGAATGAGCTCATTACTGTTTATGAGGAAAGAAAAGAGTTAAAGAAGAAGTTGGACGATCTTAACCAAAAGAGAAATGTGGCTCAGCAAAATCGGGCCAATGAAGAGGGAATAGCCCTAAAAAAGGAATTAGTTGAAATTGAGGCTAAACTTCCAGATTTGGATAAAAAGTTTATGTCGTTAATGATTGCTTTACCAAACATTCCTTCGGCTGATACACCAATAGGTAAAGATGATACAGAAAATAAGGTTTTACGAGAGGTGGGCGAAAAGCCAAAATTTGATTTCAAACCTAAGGAACATTTTGTGCTTGGGACGGAATTAGATATTATTGATAATGAACGAGCGTCCAATGTTTCTGGCCCCCGGTTTACTTACCTAAAGGGTGATCTGGCTTTAATGCAGTTTGCTTTACTTCATTTTGCTTTTGGTGTTTTAACCAATGAAGATACTTTGGAGAAAATTAAAAATGATGCGGGTATAAATATTTCCACAAAAACTTTTACACCGGTTATTCCACCAGTTTTTATTAAACCGGCGGTATTTAGCCGGATGGCTAGACTTGAGCCAAAAGAGGAGAGGTATCATACGGAGGCAGATGATTTATATTTGATTGGTAGTGCGGAGCATACTTTGGGGGCCATGCATATGGATGAAATTATTCCAGCGGAGAAATTACCAGTTAGATATGTGGGGTATTCTACGGCTTTTAGACGGGAGGCCGGGGCAGCTGGTAAAGATACCAGAGGAATTCTTAGAATGCATCAATTTGATAAATTAGAAATGGAAAGTTTTTGTTTACCAGAGCAGTCTTATCAAGAGCAGGATTTCTTTGTGGCCATTCAGGAACATATAATGACCGCTCTAGGTTTACCATACCGAGTTATTATTTGTTGCACGGGGGATATGGGTGATCCGGATCATCGTCATCTAGATTTGGAAACCTGGATGCCCGGACAAAATAAATATCGGGAAACCCATAGTTCAGATTTAATGACTTCTTACCAGTCAAGAAGATTAAATACCAGATTTAAACAAAAAGATGGTAAGCCAGACTTTGTTCATATGAATGATGCCACGGTGGTGGCGGTAGGCAGAACTCTTATTGGTATTATGGAAAACTATCAGCAAGCAGATGGATCGATCAAGGTGCCAGATGTTCTCCAAAAATATATGGGAAAGAGTGTGATTACTAAGCAATAATAGAAGGGGAGCCAAGAATGTTTGATTTTAAAATGTCTGGCCTGTGTAACAAGGAAATCCGAGGACTTTTAAAATTAAATATCCTTGGTTCCTAATGAACATAATTATGTCAGCGACTAAAAATCTTAATCTAGGCTCATCACAAAGGCAAATAAGAAGGCGGCGGTTATTTTTTGTTAGATTTTATATAATTATTTTTTTTCTACTATTAATTATTTTTAGCCTGGCCATCCTTTCTGGTCATGAAAAGGTAAAAATTCAGACTATTCTTATTACTGGTAATGCCTCTGCTTCCGTGGATAATATTTTAGAGATTGCCCGCCGTGACCTTACTGGCCGGTATTTGTATCTTTTTTCAAAAAGTAATTCTTTAATTTTTCCCCGTTTTCGAATCAAGTCTGATATTCTAAGGGAGATAAAAACCATAAAGGATTTAGATGTTTCGTGGGTAAACTGGCAGACTATTTTTATTGAGGTTATTGAGAGAAAACCTTTCTCTGTTTGGTGTGGCGATGATATAAAAATTAATAATTCAGTCTGTTATTTTATTGACAAGGAGGGTTATATTTATAGCCAGGCGCCCACTTTTTCCGGGAGCGTTTACGTTAAAAATTATGGTGTTCCGGTTCTAGCTGAAAATCAGGCTTCCACCACGGACCCTCTCGGCCTATATTTTTTACCAAAATCGGTTTACTCTCAGATTTTTGGTCTCATTGGAGCTCTTGATCAAAATAATCTAAAAGTAGTTCAGGTTTATTTTGATGGGGTAGATTATAGATTTATTCTTGAAATTGGCCCTACTATTATTTTTAATAACAAAAATAATTTTAATTTATCATTTAATAATCTTTTTTCAGCAATAGAAACCAAAAATTTAGATTTGGTAAATGGGGCTAATCTTATAAGCTATATTGATTTGAGATATGACAATAAAATTGTTATTGGGAAAAAAGGGGAGCAGCTTCCTATTTAAATAACTTTTTTAAATGTTCAGATAACTCAGAAATATTTACCGTTTCTTGTGAGCGGGTGGATACATCACGGATCATAATGGTGTTTTCCATTGCCTCTTTTTTACCCATAATTAAAATATAGGGAACCTTGAGTCTCTCCGCGGTAGCCATTTGCCCAGCCATTTTATCCCGGCCTAACGAGTGGTTAATATAGATATTTTCCTTTCGGAGAATATCAATAACTTTTAAGCTTTTATGTTTTGCTTCGTCACCAAGCTGGATAAAGAAGACGGAGGTTTTTTTAATTTTAGGTAATTTCTTTTGCGCATCAGTTTTGAAGTTCATCTTGGCGCCAATCATTGGCACATCCTTCTTAAAGCCGAGTTTTTTGGAGGCTAAATCACTTCTAAAGCCAACCACCAAGGATTCATCCGGTGTTTTTGGATTGTCAGATTTTTGTTTTATCTCAAACACCACCCCAGAAGCATAACGTCTATCTGAAACTAGACAATCATTTATCTTATAGGGAATTTCCAGGCTTTCTAGATATTCAAGAACTTTTTTAAAATGCTCCCGACTTTCATCTGACAAACAGCCAATTGATTTTGGGGCCTCTTCCTTTAGAAGGCAGCATTTTTCATTTTGACAATTTAAAACCAAGAAAGGATCTTTTTTAAATTCCTGGCGGCAGTGTGCTTGCATGGAGTTTATATTTTTTCGGAAATAGGCGGTGAGCTCTCTCACAAACCGACTATATGATTCTTTATCACCCAGGCTGTTTATTTCCACATACAGGTCTTTTAGGTCATTATCTTCCAATATGGCTAGGGCCGTTTTGATAATAACCGCCTCAGAGATACTTTTATCCGAGCCAATAATTTCTAGACCAATTTTACGGTGTTTTCCAGCATTTTTTTCCTTTTTTTCATTAATAAAACCATTATAAGTTATCATAACGGGCTGGGGCATTATAGCCATATTGGTATTAAAATAAGTTCGGAGAAGCGCAGACTTTTCCTCTGCGGTATTTTTTATTTCCTCATTTGAACCAATCGTGTTAATAGGCTCACCCTCTTTTAATATTTTTACATTATCCTTATCTTCTTTTTCTATTTTTGGTGTCTCAACTGGCATAAAACCATAATAAACAGCCGCCTCAGTGCTTTTATCAATATTTTTTAAATCTAGGAATTTTGATTCTTTTGTTTTTTTGTTTGCCATACAAATTTATTTTTCAGTTATTTGCCCAGGGAAAATAGCCATTTTACTAAAAGGTAACAGCCTTAAAAATGGCCGACCAGTAATTAAACTTAATTTAACCGGTCCCCAAACACGTGAATCCGAGCTGACGGCTCGGTTATCACCCAGGACATAATACTCGCCATCTTTTAGGGTGATTGTACTATTTGGTCTCATCGGACTTAATTTATCAAGTTTTACATATGGTTCAGTTAAAACAAATTTATTTTTGTCCGTCTCACAATCTGGCTTACAAACAGTGACAATATTATTTTTTATTTCTATCATTTCACCAGGTAGTCCAATAATTCTTTTAATAAAATGTTTTTTTATATCTAAAGGATAACGGAAGATAACCACCTCACCCCTTTCCGGATTTCTTATATTGTAGGTAAGTTCATCAACAATTAAATACTGGCCATTAGCAAAGGTGTCATCCATTGAGGGTCCACTCACCAAGAAGGGTTGGGCCACATAGGCGCGGAAGGGAATGACAATAACCAGGGAGATAATCACTATTTGTAATACTTCACCCCAAAAACTCTTTAAAAACCCCTTAAAACCACCAATTTCTAAGGTTGGTTCCTTTTTGATTTCTTCAGCCATTTTAGCTATTGTATTACAGAATCTCGTTTGACACAATAGAAATATGACTGCTATAATATTTTTATGATAAAAAATTATATAATTGTCGGTCTGGGAAACCCGGGTGAGGAGTATTTAAATACTAGGCATAACGTGGGGCGGATGGTTTTAGATGCTTTTGTTAAGGCACATGAGCTTAAAGATTGGCAGGAGGATAAAAAACTAAAAGCGCTCAAGGTAGAAGGAAAGGTAGGGAAAGGAAAGGTTCTACTTTTAAAACCTGAAACTTTCATGAATAAGAGCGGTGAGTCCGTGAAGTCCTTGGTCAAGAGTAAAAAAGTATCCGAGGGTTTGGTGGTGATTCATGATGATTTAGATTTACCATTGGGTAAAATTAAAATTTCTTTTAACAAGAGCTCTGGCGGACACAAGGGAGTTGAATCAGTTATGCGCGCTGTGAAGACAGAAGCTTTTATCCGTTTACGCTTAGGAATTTCTGGTGAAACCGCTAGTGGTAAAATAAAAAAACCCCAGGGTGAGGAAAAGGTGATCGATTCTATTTTGGGTGAATTTAAAAAGACGGAAGCGGATGATTTAAAAAAAGTAGTTAAAAAAGCGGTAATAGCTCTCGAGCTTATTATTAAGGAGGGACGAGAAAGAGCCACTAGCATGCTTGGCACATTAAAATAAAATAAAAAGCCGTGGCACTAAAGGACCACGGCTTTTTATTATGATTCAATTAGTCTACATAGACTGAACAGGTTTGGCTCACACTATAACCATCAGACTCGACAGTCACGGTGGCATATTTCCAACCGTGAGAGGTGTAAGTCTTACTTGGATTTTTAGCTGAACTATCTAAACCATTAGTACCGGTCCATTCATAAGTATAATCACCATCTCCGCCATAGGCATTGGCATACCAGCGAACACGCTCATCTGTATCTGGATTATTTGGATCAGCATAACAAGAAACACTTAGGTTGTTATAATAATTACTGTACCCATTGTAGTTATAGTTGTAATTATAATTGTTATCGAAACAGTTATAAGTAAAATATCCATTTACATAACAGCCGTTATTATTGTAATTGGTATTGTAATTGTAGTTATAATTATTATTGTTGTTATTATAATAATTACTATTGTAACTTGTATTAGTGATCGTTGAAGTTAAAATATTATTATATTCAATACTTTCACTAACCATGTTTTGGGGGTCTACATTTACCGTGATTAGATTACTGTATTGGTTTGTTAGATTACTAAAACCTAAAGTAAAGACAATACTTTCACCTGGCTTAAGAGAAATTTGAGTGTTTGAGCTATAGGTTGGGTTAGATAGGGAAGGAAGAGCAGCGGTAAAATACCATGGGCCGGTATTAGCATCACCATCATTTCTAATTTCAAACCTAATACCCACCATATCATTATAGGTAAATTGAGTTCGGGGAATAATAATATTTGTGTTCTCATTTAGTAATCCCAACTGTAATACCCTTACGGCTAAGTCAGCCTTGCCATAATAGGCCGGTGAAATTATTACTGGTTTGTTTACTGGTGTTACAACCATAGAAGTGGTGGTTGAGGGGGTAACAATAACCCCAACTAAGTCATTTTTAATTGTTACTCTAGCTACACCCACTTTTTCTATTTTCTGGGTGTCATTATTCTCATAAGATCCATCAAGGACCAGGCGAACCACGTTTTCAGTAGTTACTGGTCTTATTTTTATAGAAGTTTCATTTTCTATTAAGTAGTACGGGGTATTACAAGTAATCTTTTTTAAGCCACCTGTTTCTACTGACGTCAGATTGATGTTACTATTACAAGCATAAGAGATAGTAAAAATACCGTTAGTTAAATCTCCCTTTTTAAAGGTAACTGTAAAATCTTCACCTGAATACATAATATTTCTATCGGCCGTTAGGGTAGCATTTTCGGCTGGGACAAAAACTGAATAGAGAGCCGCTGATAGGGAAGAAGAAATTCTAGACATAATGGCGGGAATATAGGAAACAGATAATAAAATAATTATAATTATAAAAGCCATTAGAATTGCACCCAGCAACCCCCTTACAGTAAGATTTACAAACCAGTTGTAAATTCTACTAATTATTCCTTTGTTTTCGTTATTTTCCATATAATTATGATATAATATAAATTAACCTATAAATTTGCCATTAATCTAATGTTGGGTATTATACTATAATGCTTAAAAAAAGTCAAGTAAAATTTATCGTTTATTTTTTAGTCACTTTTCTGGTAGTTTTTGCTCTATTGTATTCACTTGGTTTAGTTCCTGATTCCATCAAGGTAAATGAGGGGGACTCGCTGCGAACTTTGTGGGATAAGGCCCAAAATAAAGCAATAAACGAACAACTAAACCAAGGCTTGATAGTGGGAGAAAATCCTACCAGAATTGTGATTGAAAAGATTGGAGTGGATGCTGTGGTAGCCAATCCCAATACTACAAGTGTGGCTACTCTGGATGATTATTTAAAAGAAGGGGCGGTTAGGTATCCAGGTTCAGGTATTATTGGGCGGGGGAATATGTTCTTGTTTGGTCACAGCACCGGTTTAGCGGTTGTCCGTAATCAAGCCTACAAAACTTTTAATGGGCTCAAGGATTTGCAAATAGGAGATTTGATAAAAATATATGGATCATCCAAATTATATACTTACAAGGTTACCTCTGTTATTTTAGTTGATGAAAACAAAGCGCTAGTAGAATTTGGTAATAATAAGAATATGTTGACTCTTTCAACCTGTAACACCTTTGGAGCTAAAAGTGAACGTTATGTGGTAGAGGCGGAATTTATCTTGTAATATATTAGCCTTATCCTACGTCATAGTATGGGAATCAAGCTGATGAAAGGCCAATAACCTTGACATTTTATATATTTAGGTATATAATTGTATAGACTAATATTTAAAAAATATTATGAAAAATATGACAAAAATAAATAAAAATAAGTTATTTACACCAATATTATTGGTGGTGCTTTTTGTTGTATTATTTTTTATGTTGGGCGGAGTGGCGCAGGCTTTTGATTGTAACGGCACTATGACTCTGTCTCAGTTTAGAGAGGCAGATGATACTGGGCTGGTTGTAAATAGAGTTTACATTCAAAATGAAATCGCTTATGCTCAGATCCAAAATAAAACTAGCTGTGCTTTACCAGTTACTCTTGAATCCTGGAAAATGTATGATACCAGTCTTTCTTCCCAAAAATATTTTAATAGCTCAAGTGTAACAATAGCCGCAAATTCTACTAGGACTATAAGTGCTAATTTGCCACCTTGTATGGCTCAGGTGGATCTCTACTATGGGGATGCTAGAAGTACACCCGTAAATGATATTGATTATGTGGTTGCCTGGGTTTTTTACAAAAATAGCGGAAGTGGCTTTGCTAATGCATATGGTGATTTTTGTACAAATACACCTCCACCGCCTCCCACACCCAATGCTTTAGATGGGTCTTGTTCCGTTGGTCCTTCAAATATTGATATTGGTGAGTATTTAAATTGGACCGCAACTGCTTCTGGTGGAACTGGTTCTTATACATATTCCTGGACTGGTACAGATAGCCTTTATGGAAATTCTTCTTATGTTTCTAAACCATATTTTACCGCTGGTACAAAAACTGGTTCGGTGGTTATTACTTCTGGAACGCAGAGTATTACTAGGAATTGTAACGCTTCGGTAAACGATGAAGAGGAAGAGTATTACTATAATGATCTAAATGTTTCCTGTTACGCTAGTCCGTCATATGCTCAAACCGGTAGCCGAGTGAATTGGTATGCCAACGTTTATGGTGGCGATGGCGATTATGACTATGATTGGAGTGGAACTGATGGTTTAGATAGTTCAAGCCGCTCACCATCAAAAACCTATACTACTTCTGGTAGTAAAAGAGCTAATTTGACTGTTAGGGATGGGGATGGTAACCGAGCGTCTGCTACTTGTTATATGAATGTAAATACGGTTTTGGCTTTTAGTCAGACTTATCAACCAGTAATGGCTGATGCCGTCTACTTGAATCAAATCCCTTATACCGGTGTTAAGGATAATTTAAGCCTAGCCATATTTATTGGTCTGCTTTCTCTATTTAGTGTTTGGGTAGCCTACGCCGTTACTTCTTATCAGAAGAATAACGCCTAATAGCAAACTCGCAAAATATTTCTTTTTCTTAGCACGATAATAATTTTGTCGTCACAAAATTATTTCTCTACTCCTTCAGTTTCTTGCTAGAAACATCAGTCCGTAAGGCACAAAAAAGTAATATTTTGCGAGTTTTATAAATTACAATCTCTCAGAAATCTCTTTTTGAAGTTTAGCTTTTAGTTTTTCTAATGAAATCATTTCTTTTTTACCCGGCTCGGCGGTGGTGCTGCGGTTTTCCAGTGACAGCTCACCACTTTCAATTTCTTTATCACCAATCACTAGCATATAAGGCACTTTGTTTACTTTACCAGCCCGGATTTTTTTACCCATCCCTTCATCCGTATTATCAAAGTCCACCCGTACACCCAGAGCTTTTAGCTCATCGGCTATTTTTTTAGCATAGTCATTATGATTTTCACGGACCGGAATTATTTTGATTTGGACTGGTGAAAGCCAGACGGGGAAGTTCCCGGCATAATGTTCTATAAGAAAACCAATAAACCTTTCGTGTGTTCCCAGAGGGGCACGGTGAATACAAAGAGGAGTTTCCTCTTTTCCTTCCTTGGTCGTATAAGTTAGACCAAATCTTTTAGGAACGGCAAAGTCAACTTGGTTTGTGGCTAGGGTAAATTCTCTGCCAATAGCGCTCCAAACTTGGACATCTATCTTGGGACCGTAAAAAGCCGCTTCATTTGGGATTTCAACATAGGGGATTTTTGATTCAATAAGTACTTGTCTAACCATATCCTCGGTTTTTTTCCAAAGGGCCGGTTCGTTAACAAATTTTTCGCCAAGTTTTTTGGGATCATGAGTGGAAAACCTCATGACATATTTATCAACACCAAATATTTTAAAATATTTCAAATACATATCATTTACTGCCCTAAATTCGTCTGCAAACTGTTCTTCAGTACAATACATATGGGCATCGTTCATGGAGAGCATTCTTACACGCATTAAACCAAAAAGTTCGCCAGATTTTTCATGTCTGTAACAGGTACCATATTCGGCTAATCGTAAGGGTAGATCCTTATAACTTTTTTTCTCACAGCCAAAAATTTTATGGTGATGAGGACAGTTCATCGCCTTTAAATAATACTTAACACCCTCATATTCCATTGGCGGAAACATACTATCTTCATAATAAGGTAGGTGACCGCTTTTAATATACATTGATTCCTTGGCAATATGTGGGGTCTTAACACGGAGATAACCAGCTGCCGATTCTGTTTCTTTTGCTAATTTTTCTAATTCTTCAACCAAAACAGTACCGTTTGGTAACCAAAGTGGTAAACCTGGACCAACATCGTCATCAAAGGTAAAAATTTTTAATTCCTTACCCAGTTTTCTGTGGTCCCTTTTCTCTGCCTCTTCAAGTAATTTAATATGTTCTTCTAGCTTTTCTTTGGATTCAAAAGCTAAACCGTAAATACGGGTGAGCATTTTATTTTTCTCATCACCACGCCAATAAGCGCCAGCGATTCTTTCAAGTTTAAAGGCATCCTTAGGAATTTCTTTGGTAGTGGCAACGTGTGGACCAGCGCAGAGGTCAGTAAAATCACCGGAGGTGTAGGTTGTTGGCTTGGACCCTTCCTTCTTAAGGTCTGCAATTAGCTCAAGTTTGTAAGGATTCCCAGCAAACATTTTCTCGGCATCCTTTACTGATATTTCCTTCTTCTCAAAGGTGGACCATTTTTTCAGCAGTTCACGCATTTTTTGCTCAATTTTTCCTAGGTCTTTGTCACTGATCGGGGTGCTGAATTCAAAGTCATAATAAAAGCCGTTATCAATTGCCGGGCCGATCGCTAGTTTAGCATCTGGATAAAAAGACAAGACCGCTCCGGCCAAAAGGTGGGAGAGTGAGTGCCTGATGTTATGTAATTTTTCGTTTTCCATTTTATTTTTAAAGAAAGGAAATGTTTGATTTTAAAATGTCTGGCCTGTGCAACAAGGAAACCCGAGGACTTTTAAAATTAAATATTTTCTTTCTTGATTATTAAATTAGTAAAATCGCCCCGACAAAAAGTGAATTTCTTCATTTTTTGTCGGGGCGAGTCTAGTTCGCGGTTCCACCTGACTTTTCCGCCGGCTGGCGGACTCTTTATTATAGATTAGCCCCTTTGAGGATCCAAATGGATTTGTGATTGGTAATCACAACAATCTCTATATATCTATAATAATAGATACCAAAACTTTGTCAATGAGGTTTTACACCAGTTCCTTCATGCTATCTATAATCAAGGTAGTTTCACCATTACGGAGGGAAATTTTACCCTTAATCGCCACGCATTTATCTTTAACTAATATTTTTTTGTTCTCCGCCATTGTGCGGGGGAAAACCACGGTTTCAATAGTGTCTGAATAATCAGATAATTTTACAAAGGCCATACCATCACCTTTTTTGGTGATTATTTCTCTGATGTCTTCAATAATACCCGTCACCATTACTTCCTTGCCTTCTTTAGGATTTTCCTTGGCATTTTTTATACTATAATTTTTTTCATCAATTATTTTTTTGAATTTATCTAGGGGGTGGCCGGACAAGTATAAGCCTAGCAGCTCTCTTTCCCAAGCTAGAGTTTCACTTGGGGTAGCTTTAGGGGCCTCCATTAATTTAAAATTATTTACATTGGCTATACCCTCTACATAAGTGCCAAATAATGAATCCTGATTTTCCGATATTTTCCCGGCCTCCTTAGAATAGGTCAGCATATTTTCTACATTACCTAGCATTACTCCACGTTCGCCAAACTCATCCATTGCCCCGGCCTTGATCAAGGCTTCTAATGATTTTTTATTTAGATTTTTGTCCTTAATGCGGTCTAAGAAGTTTGATAAGGATTTAAATTTACCGTTCTTTTTTCTTTCCTCAATAATGGTGTTGGCAATTCCTTCACCAAAGTTTTTAATCGTTGTCAGTCCAAAACGGATGGTATCTTTTTGGTTTGGTATTTTAACCACCGTAAAGTCCTGAAAACTTTCATTTACATTTGGTGGAAGCACAGGTATATCCATACGCTTACAATCACCAATAAATTCCGCAATTTTTTCCACATCACCAGCATCGGCGGTCAGCACACAAGCCATATAAATGGCGGGGAAGTTTGCCTTCATATAGGCGGTTTGATAAGCCACTCGGCCGTAGCTCGCAGCATGCGCTTTGTTAAATCCATAAGCGGCAAATGGTTCAATCAGTGACCAGAGTTCGTCGGCTTTTTCCTGAGCCATACCATTTTTTAGCAAACCTTCTTTGAGTTTACTTTTTTGCGCCTCCATCTCAGCGGGGATTTTTTTACCCATGGCTTTTCTTAATTTGTCGGCTTCCAGCCAAGAATAACCACCAAGCTTGATAGCAATAAGCATCACGTCATCCTGATAAGTGATCACCCCAAAAGATTGGGAAAGAATTTCTTTCATTCGGGGGTCCAGGAAACGAATAGTTCTGGCGTTGTGTTTTCTTTTAATATATTCCGGAATAGATTCTATCGGTCCCGGACGGTAGAGGGCCACCATGGCGTTGATGTCATGAATGGTACTTGGTTTCAGCTCTTTTAAATATTTTGTCATACCAGAACCATTAAGCTGGAAAAGTCCCGTGGTCTCACCTTTGGCCAAAAGGTCAAAAGTTTTTTGATCATTCATCGGAATATTTTCAATGTCCACATCTACACCGTCAATTTTTTTTGCCAGAGCCACCGCGCTCGCGAGGATAGCTAGGTTTTTTATACCCAAGAAGTCAAATTTTAGAAGACCAGCATCTTCCACGGCGTGCATATCATATTGAGTAATAATTTTTTCTTCACCCTTAGTATCAAACTGAAGCGGGGTAAAATCAGTAAGTGGTTGTGGGGCCATCACCACACCCGCAGCGTGCACGGAAATATGTCTAGCACAGCCTTCCACTTTTTTGGCCATATCAATAATTGTTTTGACATCTGTTTCTTTGTCATACATTTCTTTTAGCTCCGCCACTTCTTTTAAGGCCCGGTCAATGGTCATGGGGAAACCCTGAGCGCCAATCGGAATTAATTTGGAAATTCTATCTCCCAGAGTGTAAGGGAAACCCATCGCCCTGGCCACATCCTTCACTGAGCCACGGGCCATCATGGTTCCAAAGGTACCAATCTGCGCCACTTTATCTGCACCATATTTTTGTTTGGCATAAGCAATCACTTCATCACGTCTGTCGTCCGCGTAATCCATATCAATATCGGGAGCGGATGGTCTTTCTGGATTTAAAAATCTTTCAAAGGGAAGTTTATAAGCTATTGGATCCACATTGGTAATTTTAGTGAGATAGGTGGTGAGGGAACCGGCCACGGAGCCTCGGATGTTGGTTAAAATTTTATGTTCGTGAGCAAAACGTAATAAGTCTGCTACCACCAAAAAGTATGGCGCATAGCCTTTATCTTTAATAACCCTGAGTTCGTATTCTAAACGGTCAGTATATTCTTTAACTTGTTCTAGACCACGGACTTTAAAGCCGGCATAGGCGAGTTTTTTTAATTCCTCATCGGCGGATAATCCACTGGCCACTTTAAAATCTGGGAAGACCCAAGTACCCAGTTTGAGTTCCAAGTCACACATCTCGGCAATTTTTACTGTGTTAGTTAAGGCTTCTGGTGTATCAGCAAAAAGCTCTTCGGCCTTTTCCGGAGAAATAAAAGAAAAATCTTCTTCACTGCTGTCAGAATTTCTATCAGAAAAATCACCAGCTGTATTTACGAGCATCAAAGTATCTCGGGCTTTTTTATCATCCGGATGGAGATAGTAAACATCATGGGCGGCCACCAGCGGAGTATCCGTTTCCTTGGCTAGAGCTATAATTTTTCTCATGGTTTCTTCATGACCTTCAATCTCTGGATGATGGGTGATCTCCAGGAAAAAGTTTTTGGTGCCGTACACATCTTTATACCAAGCCACCAGTTTTTTTGCTTCGTCTATATTTCCATTTTTTAAGGCAAAAGTTACGGCCCCAGAAAAAGAGGGGGAAATACAAATAAGTCCGAATTTATATTTTTCAATCAGTTCCTTGTCAATTCTAGGTTTGTAATAAAAACCTTCAACGTTGGCGAGAGTAACAAGTTTTATTAGGTTATGATAACCATCTAAATCCTGAGCCAAGAGAATCAAGCGGGAACGCCTATTATCCACTCCGCCTTGTTTATCAAAACGAGTCCTCGCTGCCACATAAAAATCTGAACCGATAATTGGTTTGATCCCTTCCTTTTTGCAGGCTTTATAAAATTCAATCGCGCCATACATATTAGCATTGTCCGTCAGTGCCAAGGCTTTCATCCCGTATTTTTTGGCTTCCTTAACTAGCTCCGGAATTTTCGGCAGGGCATTAAGCAGGGAATAATGACTATGAACATGTAGGTGGATAAATTTACTCATGAATTAATTTTGCACAAATTCTTGCCCCGTAGTGAAATTCTGATTTCTACTACTGGGGTAGAAGACATAAATAGTATTATAGTCTATAAACACAAAATTATAAATGCTTTTAAATTATCCTGATTATGTTATTATATTGGTATGAAAGAAATACCTAATCAAATACCAGAAAATAACGCAGAAAATACGCCTAATTTTCATGAAATATCTGAGACCAGGAAAGAGCTAAGAAAAGCGATAAAGGGGCTTGATAATTCTTCGGCTGGTAAGAAACCATCATTAAAAGATAAAAATGAGAGAAGAGGATTGTCTATGGACTTGGAGAGAGACACAAATATAGCTAAAACTTTTAAAGTTGCAGATTATGGAGGTATTAGAGGGTCTGTTGATTTTCTTAAAAAACAAAAAGATAAAGCGGAAGAAATATTGCTACCGGTAGACTTAGATGCAATTTATGCCCAGTTTCCAGAATACAGAAAGATAGAAGAAACTGAGTCGTACATTCATTATTTAAAAGACAAAAGGATGAAGGAGATGTTTGCTCTTAAAGGCGCGAATACAGAGGGAGATGAAAATAAATATAATCGGCATTTAAAAAATACGAAGGATGTGATTGAGGATATGAAGACTGACTTAGAAAAATTTCCCGCTTTAGATTTGCGGGCCAGAGAGCTAATAGGGTATAAACAAAATCTATCAGAAGGCGGTCACATTTGCATTACACCAAGTGTGGAAAAAGATTTGGAAGCGATAGGTGACAGGATGCTCACCGGCAAACCGATGTTTCTGCATGGGCCGACTGGAACTGGAAAGACTTCCTTGGCCAGATTTGCCGCCACACATTTCACCGGCAAAGATCCGGAAATGATTTATTGCAATCCGCAGACCAAGGAATCAAATGTCTGGGGCAAGACAAGCATCAAACCGACTGAAGATGGCGGAGCGATTTTTACTTACATTGAATTAGGTCCATTAGCTAAGGCTATTAAGGAAGGCAAAACAGTTATTTTTGACGAGTTTACCGCCTTGCCAAAAGAGCAAATGGTCTTTATTAAGGCTGTTTTTGCGGTTAAACCGGGAGATAAAATTAATGTTGTTGGCGACGGATTGATTACCGTCGCTCAAGGCTTCCAAGCTGTTTTTACCGCCAACTTGAAATCCGAGAAAAATCCTGAAAGACAGGATTTACCACCGGAAATTGCCAGGGAGTTTGAACAAAATAACTTGGAGGTCAAATATACTCCTCAAGGTGAAGCTTACGATATTATGCTTTCTAGACTTTTGAACCGAGATGGTTCTTTGGATATGTCTTTTTATGATTTGAATACTACTTTGCCAAATCTATGCAAGGTGATGTCTGAAATCCAAGAGAGTTATACAAATGAAACTGACAAGGAAGTGGCAAGGAGAGCAGGAGCGATGGACGCTTCTGGGAAAGTTTATTCTTTGAAAAAATTTGTGATGACACAAGGCTCGGTAGAGGCAATTTTATCTTCTTGGTTGATTGAAAAGCAAACTGGAAAAGAGGATAGAAGTTTTGCTGAATTCTTGGATGAGAGGTTTAAAACTGCTCTAACTTTCAAGGAATATCCCAAGGAAGACCGTGTTTTGGTAGCCAAAATTCTGGCGTCAAAAGGCTTCTTACTGACGCTCAATGCCAAGGATTTGGATTTACCGGAAGATATTTTTAAGCTCAATACTATTAAGGCAATGCGTGGGGAAGACGCGGTGGAAGAACTTCAGAAGGAGTCCGGCGCCGTCAAGCATCTGACTTTGAAAGAAGTGGCGGAGCTTGACCCGTTTAATAAAAGACCAGAGTTATTAAAAAAACAAGCGGAAGCGCTTTTGGGTGACGAAAAGAGCGAAAAAGACCTATTCTTAAACGGTTTAAATAAGAAAATGGGGAAGATTTTTGGGAAAGAGAAGAATAATCAGAAGGCGGAAATTTCTACGGAATACTCTCATCCTGACGGTAAGAAAGAAACGATTACTTTAAATCTAGAAAACAAATTAGCCGATTTCATCTCTTTCTACAAAAAAACTAACATTGATCTACCCCAAGATTTTGAAGACAGCGTCCGTGAAATTTGGGATAGAAATCAAGTAGAGATAGAAAAAGCTATTGAGCAAAATGGTTTTGACGACATGCTTATTGTCCCAGGCAATATTCCGTTAGCTGACTTGGCAGAAAAAATGAAAATGGAAAAAGGTTATTATTTCTACCAAGTTGAGGAAGATTTTTCTAATGTTAAAAGCCAAAACACGGACAAGCCTAGAATTATTCTATATCATAAAAAAACGTTACCCGAGGTTCAAGCGGAAACCGGTTTAGATGTTCATCTAAACATTACCGCCGGAGACGCTTTGAAGTTGTTTAAACAGAATCCGAATGAGCATATGACCTTGCCTGATTTTATGATAATGGAAAGGAAAATCTTTGAAGAATCAGGTATTCATATTTCTGATTACACAAAAAATAGTGGTCAGTGGCTCAATACTAAGGTGGGTACTCGTCTCGTCACTTCCCGCTGGAACCCTGGCCATGGAGAGCTCCTGGTGGGTGCCTCTGACCCTGAGGATCGCAGTGACAATCGGGGTCTCCGCCCCGCCCGCTGTTTCTTTTAAAAAGTTAGCTTGTAATTTGATAATTTGTATTTAGTTTTGATTTTTATTTTTTAATTTTATCTTCGGTGAGTACGATCTGCGAGTTGGGAAGCAGGTCTGCCGAAGCGCTCAAAAAACCAAAGACGGCAAACACATAAAGTTTGTCGTAAGGTTTTGTGTTGCGAGAGCGATAAGTAAAAGAAACAGCAGTTTTATGTTAGGGAAGTAGCCCTGATAAATAGAGCCTGGTTTCCTTGGAAGCACGGAAAACATAAAGCTAAAGTGGGGTGGGTACTCGTCTCGTCAATTCCAACTGGAACCCTGACAATGGAGAGCTCAATGTGAATGCCAATGACCCTGAGAATCACAATGACAATCTTGGTCTCCGCCCCGCCCGCTGTTTTATACCGCATTTCGCGAGTATTTTATCCAACCTTGAGTCATCCGGCCTATTTCTTGAAGCTTGTTTTCAGCTTCCAGATATTCCTTACCGTCAATGATTTGGCAATTTAAGGAAATTCGGAAAAGAATTTTAAGAAGCTCTATCTTGGAATTTGCTTTAAGCAGTATCTTTTCTTTCTCATATTTGGAAGCATGATTAGCCAGAATGAGCATTTCTATTGATTCTAGAATAGAATTTTCTATTTTTTCACCCAGAGAATATCTTTCATGTTTGGGGAATTTGAAGATTAATTTATGAGTCATTTCATAAACCACAAAAAGTTTGATAATAACGGGTATTTCTAATTTTGAAAAATCACTATGAATATTGTCCATAAGAATTATAATGAATTATTTAGTCTTAATAATATTTTTGACGCATGGAGAAAATTTCGGCGGGGAAAGGCCGGTAAGACTGATGTTATGGATTTTGAAATGCATTTAGAGGATAATTTGTTTTCCCTTTATGAGGATTTACGCAATTATAACTATAAGCACTCATCATATAAGCATTTTCAGGTTTTTGATAATAAGAAAAGGGATATTTACAAGGCGAAAGTGCCCGATAGGGTAATCCATCAGATTATCTTTGATTGTTTATTATTGCTCTTTGAACCAGAATTCATCTCGGATTCTTATGCTTCAAGAATCGGAAAAGGGCAATATAAGGCGATAAGTGCTTTTCGCTATTTTATTAAGTTGGCTTACGGTAATGGCAAACCAATCTTTGTCTTGAAGTGCGATGTCAGGAAATATTTTGAGAGCATTGATCAGAAAGTCTTATTTGATTTGGTAAAAGAAAAAATCACTTGTGAGAAGACCTTGATTGTAATCAAAGAGATAATATCCAGTTATGTCTTTTCTGCTCCCGGCAAAGGTGTTCCCTTGGGGAATATCACCAGTCAGATATTTGCGAATGTTTATCTGAATACTTTGGATAAATATGCAAAAAGGGAATTAGGATGCCGGTTTTATGTCAGATATAACGATGATTTTGTCATCATTTCCGAATCGGCTGAAAAATTAAATGAAATCAGGAAGAAAATCATTCTTTTTGTGAGGGAGAAATTATTACTGGAAATACCGCTTGAGAAAACTAGTATCAGGAAAATAGACTGGGGTGTTGATTTTCTAGGTTTTACTATTTTGCCAAAAGCCATTTTACTTAGGAATAAGACAAAAAATAAAATGTATTTAAATATTAACCTGCAAAACGCCCATTCTTATCTTGGCATCTTGAAACATTGCAATTCTTATAACCTTAAAAGTAAAATTTTAGCAATGGAAAAACTCAATGAAATCTGATAGAATAAAACCATGTCTTTTGAATCACCAATCACCCAAATGGCCAAGGGGAAGGAAAAGCCCAAAAAACCTGAGAAAACCCAAGAGGAACTCAAGGCTATTTTGGAAACAAAATTGAAATCATTGAAACCTACCTTACAAGAGGGTATTAAGGAATATGAACAAGCCTTAAAGGACGATGTTTTTGAAGATCAAGACGGTGAACCGGCTGGTGCGGGTGAAGCCAGAAGAGAAGCTCTTCAAAATAAACTCTCTGCTCTTTTTGGCCAAGCAGAAAAAATGAAAGCAAAATTGGACAGTCGGGAACCGCTATCACAAACCACCCCTGAAATCTCCACTGAATATACCCACCCTGACGGTAAAAAGGAAACTATTACCCAGGATTTTGAAGCTAAGCTTCAAGACTTCCTCTCTTTCTATCAAAAAACTAATCTTGACGTACCACCAGATTTTGAAGACACTGCTCGTGAGATTTGGGATAAAAATCAAACAGAAATAGAGCAAGCAATAGAACAGAACGGTTTTGACGACATACTCATTATCCCCGGTAATATTCCACTGGAGGAAATTAGAAATAAGATGAGAATGGGGAGTGGTTATTATGAAAGTAGTAATTTTAAAGAAGGCGGTGACTTTGCCGGTGCGGTCAGCCAAAATGTGGATAAACCTCGTATTTTACTTATTCATAAAACCAAAGAACTAATTGATCGTCCCGAACTTGCTTCTACCTTAAATATTAAAGGTCAGGATGTTAAAATGGCTGAAGCTTTAACTTTACAGGATTACCTTGTTTTCCAAAGAAAATATTTTGAAGAAACTGGGAAACATCTAGATGAAACTAAATATACTTGGCTCGCTACCAAATCGGGCGCTCGTCTCGTCAGTTCCTACTGGGACCCGGACGATGGAGAGCTCATTGTGGCTGCCAGTGACCCTGGGTCTCACATTGACTCTCTTGGTCTCCGCCCCGCCCGCTGTTTCTTTTAAAAAAGTTAGCTTGTAATTTGATTACTTTTAATTTATTTCTTCTTTCTTAACTTTTATTTAAAAATATGGAAAAATTGAATATTATAGAAGCAAAAAAGGCAGAAAAACCCGAAGAAATTACGGAAAACAGCGAGCATGCCGAGGCGCTAGCCTTGGTAGAGAAGCATCGAGACTTTTTTGAGCATTATGCTAAAGGAAAAATAAAGATAGAACCAGCACCCAAAAGCATACCCACTTTCGCCTTTAATCTGGAGAAAAATACTATCTATGTAAACTCCATGTTTTATAAAAAGCTGGGCTTATCTGAAGAGAAGACCGTTTTTGCCACTTTGCATGAAATAGAGCATTTTATGGAAAAATTGCAGATTTTATCCGAAGACGGTGGAGAAAAATCTTTTGATAAATTCTTGAAAAGAATTAAGACCTCTAAAGCTTTTTCTTTGATGGATAATTGCGTGGCTGATATTAGGGAAAATCGGGCCGTAATTTCTAAAACTAATAAAGGTATGCAGGAGCTGGAAACTAAAACTTACAAAGAAGATTTGTTTGCGGAAACAGATTTTACCGCTCAACCTCGGCATATTCAGTTTAGTCAGGCACTTTTGCGCGAATCTAGAGTTTCTGGTGAAAAATGCCAAGTGTCAGGAGATGTCAGGCAAGCACTTGATGAAGTGGCCAAGGTAAAAGGCTTGATGGATATAATGACGAATCCGGAAACACCAATGTCTATGCGCTTGAAATTGCAGGATAAATATATTTGGCCGAAAGTGGAGGCACTTTTAGAGAAGGATATTGAAGATAAGAAGAAGCAAAAAGAGCAAGAAAAGAAAGAAAAAGGAGAATCAGGCGAAGAGCAAGAGGGTGATGGTGAGGGGGGTGAAGAAAAAGGTGAGGAAGGACAAGGAAAAGAAAAAAGTAAAGAAGGCAAAGAAAAAGGCGATAAAAAAGCGGGAGAAAAAACAGAAAGCGGTGGAAAAAAGGGAGAGGGTGAGGAAACTGATCCGAACAAGATTTTTGCAGATGAATATGCGGAAGCGGAAAAGAAATTTCCCGAGGCCGTGCCGATGGAAGAAATAGAAAAAGCCCTGAAAGAGTGGAAAGAAGCGCAGAAGGGTAAAGATAGCAAGGATAAGGCGGATGAAGATTACGCCAAGAAAATCGGCGTGGAGAAAAAAGATTTACAGGATTACAGGAAGATAGTGGAAAATTTGGAAAAAATGGTCAATCCGGAAACAGACGTGAGTATTGTAGAGGAATTGAAAAATTTGTTTTCACGGATTATCTCCAAGAGGTTGAAGGCTATGCAGGCGCCGAAATATCCAGTGGAAGAGGGCGAGGAGCTAGTGGATCCGGCCCAACTGGTGGCGGATGTGAAATCCGGCAATCTTCAACCAAAAGTCTGGGAAGACACGGAGATTAAGGAAAAGAAGGGGGACAGGTTTGGCGAGGTGGAAATTACCCTGGTCTGCGATCGGTCCGGCTCTATGGCCGGCCAAAAAGCAGAGGAACAGAGAAAGTCTGTGGTCTTAGTGATGGAGGTTTTGAAAGAATTTGCCGATTTGTGCGAAGAAGAAAAAAGGAACATAGACAAACCACTCCAGGTAAAATCAGAGATTTATAGCTTTGCTGGAAGTAGCGAAGATAAAACACCGCTCAAAAATATGTCTGCTGAACTGGGCGAGGGGGAGAGAATAAAAGTTTTGAAAAAACTTTATGATGTGCCCGGCTCAACTACAGACTTCAATTGTCTGGAGGCGATAGATAAAAATTTGAATGAGAATATTAAAAATAAGATTAAGATTGGCGAGCTGAAAAAGATTGTGATTGTTTTCACTGATGGCGGCAGTGATAATCCGGGTAGAGTGCAAGGGATGTTAAAAAGCTTGAGAGACGGTGGAGTGATAGCGATCGGCGTGGGGATTACAGCGGAAGGGGCACCGGTTTTATCCACTTATGCGCCAAATGCTCTGGTGGTGGAAGATGTTCAAAAATTGCCAATCGTTTTGGGGGAACTTTTAAAAGAGCATTTGAAAGATTTGTAAAATAAACATATAATAAGACTATGAATTTTGAAGCTATCACTCAAATGGCCAAAGGGGCTAAGAAGGCGGAAAAAGGAGAAAAAGCTGAGAAATCTCAAGTGGAACTTCGGGAAGCTTTGGAATTAAAATTAAAATCTTTGAAACCGTCTTTACAGGAAGGAATCAAGGAATATGAGCAGGCTTTGAATGGGGATATTTTTGAAGACCAAGACGGTGAGGCAGAAGGAGCCGGCGAGATTAGGAGAGAAGCGATGCAAGCCAAGCTTAGCGCCTTGTTTGACCGCGCGGAAAAAATGAAAAATAATCTAGATAGCGGGGAAGAGTTGGCCCAATCTGCTCCGGAAATTTCTGCCACTTACGCTGGCCCAGACGGCAAAGCAGAAACGATCACTTTGGACTTTGAGGCCAAGTTCCAAGAATTCACTTCTTTCTATAAAAAAACTAATTTAGATTTGCCAGTTGACTTTGAGGATAACACTAGAGAAATTTGGGACAAAAATCAAACAGAAATTGAGCAGGCTATCGAACAAAACGGTTTTGATGATATGTTAATTGTCCCAGGAAATATTCCTTTGGCAGATTTGGCGGAGAAAATGAAAATGGAAAGCGGTTATTGGCTCAGTGATAATTTTAAAAATGGCGGTAATTTTGCCGGAGTGATTAGCCCGAATTCAGACAAATCTAGAATTATTTTGTTTCATAAAAAAACTTTGCCAGAAGTCCAGGTAGAAACCGGTTTGGATGTCCATTTAAATATTACAGCTGGTGATGCTTTAAAATTGTTTGAGAAGAATCCTGATGAGCATATGACATTATTAGATTTTATTATTATGGAAAGAAAAGTTTTTGAAGATTCTAGCGTTCATATTTCAGATTATACTAAAAACAGCGGTCAGTGGCTCAATACTAAGGTGGGTGCTCGTCTCGTCCATTCCTGCTGGGACCCTGACTGTGGGGAGCTCAATGTGCTTGCCAGTGACCCTGCGCATCACCTTGGCCATCTTGGTCTCCGCCCCGCCCGCTGTTTCTTTTAAAAAAGTTAGCTTGTAATTTGATTACTTTTAATTTATTTTTTCTTTTTAAATTTTGACTTTTGTATTATCCTTTTCTTGACTTTTATAGATATTATGATAGTGTTTACAATAGATTTGTGGTTCTAAAATAATAAACAAGGAGAGAGAAGGATGAAAACGAAGCTCGGTTTCAATAAGGCAGCGGTGTTGGCGGTAGCAAGAAAAGTTTTCTTCAAAGCCATGCTCGCCGGTTATGCTGGCGCGGGTGGTGCGGAGAAAACCAAGTATCCGAATGGTCGTGTGACTATTCGGTACAGGGATCCGGATCAACCAGATTACATTGTCCTTGATGAGTATTGGGTCACTCCGTACTCTGATAGTTCATCTGGTACAACGACGATCTTATATTAGAAGAATCCTATCTGGTGGATGAGTTATCATGGTTCCTATAGAAAGGAAGCGATTCCTTTCTTGAAGAAAGCCCTGGCTAGAACTTACCGAGCAGGCAAGTTCATTGGCGGTCGTGGACCTAGGCGACTCTTCTTTAAGGCTCGGCAAAAGAAGTATTATTACAGGTACACCAACTTCAAACCCAGCTCGGGCCGTCAGACCTTCCACTGGTTTGAGGGTGAGGAGATGATTGTTCGATATCGGAAATTGGATAATCACGGTCGGTCTATCGGTTGTCACCGTTATCAAGGGATGGCCCTGATCTAATGTGTTTCTTCAGAATCACACCCCCGCCTTCAGCGAAAGCTGAAGGCGGTTTTTTTATTTAAAATACATAATATTGTTGTAACCAAGTTCGCAGGTGCGAACTTTAGGATTTGTGCTATAATAGAAGAGAAGATGAAAAAATATTTTAAATATAAAGGGGTGACTGTTAATTCTTTTGGCATACCAGTATTTCATCACGATAAAAATAATACCATTAAATCTGGAAGGTCAGGAAGAAAATATTATCAATATCGATATTTTAACTTTAATTTTCCAATATCAGCACCAAGAGATTTAGTTATTGTGTATGATATTCCGAAAGATAAGAAAAAGGAAAGGGATTGGTTCAGGCGCCATCTAAAGAAGTTTGATTATATTATGATTAAACAAAGTGTCTGGGTAGGACCGTCGCCATTACCAAAAGAATTTCTTGCCTATGTAAAATTCATTGGTCTTTCAAAACAATTAGTAACCCTAAAATTAGCCAAGCCTTATTCAAAAGGAGATAGGAACATATAAATTATTTCTTATTAGTTATATTAGTGAGTTGAATTATTTTCAAGTTCGCAGGTGCGAACTTAAGGAGATATGATTTTTGTTTATATATTTCTTTCTATGCTAGAATAGAGCGCATGACACAAGCGGAAGCGTTGGATATTTTAAAACTTGGCTATAATGTTTTTTTGACTGGGCCGGCGGGGAGTGGAAAAACACATTTATTGAACAAATATATTAATTGGTTAAAAGATAATTATGTGGATGTGGGGATCACGGCCTCCACCGGTATTGCCGCCACACATATGGGCGGGACCACCATACATTCCTGGACCGGGATGGGGATTAAGGATTCTGTAACCAGCGGTGATTTGGAAGAATTAAAAACGCGGAAATATTTGCGAGATCGGTTTGAACGGACGCAGGTACTAGTGATTGATGAGGTATCTATGCTCCATCACTTCCGTTTGGATTTGATTGATGAGATTTGCCGGCATATGAAAAATAATGACGCACCATTTGGCGGGATGCAGGTGATTTTATGCGGGGATTTTTTTCAGCTGCCACCAGTAGCTAGAACCGGTGAACCGCTAGCGCAGTTTGCTTATGAAGCGGAAGTTTGGAAAAGTGCAAATTTTAAAATTTGTTATTTGGAAGAACAACATCGCCAAACTGATTCGGCTTTCCTAAAAGTGCTAAATGAAATTCGGGGCAATAGATTGTCAGACGAGGGGATGAAACACTTGAGGGGGAGGCAAAATAAAAAAACTTTTCAAGGGATAGAGCCCACTCGTCTTCATACTCATAATATTGATGTGGATTTGATAAACCAAAGAGAATTAGAAAAACTTCATGGTCAGGGGCGAGAATTTGTGATGGATGGTAAAGGGAGAAAACCATTAGTGGATGCTTTGAAAAAAAGTTGCTTAGCGCCGGAAGTTTTGAAGCTAAAAGTTGGGGCCAAGGTGATGTTTGTCAAAAATAATTTTGAAGAAGGATTTGTAAATGGGACTTTAGGTAAGGTGGTGGCTTTTGACCAAGACGGTCCGGTGGTGCAAATAATCAATGGCCGAAATATTCATGTGAAGCCAGTAAATTGGATGATTGAGGAGGATGGTAAAGCAAAAGCTACTATCAGTCAGTATCCACTCCGCTTAGCTTGGGCTATCACCGTACATAAAAGCCAGGGGATGAGTTTGGATGCGATAGAAGTGGACTTGTCAAAATCCTTTGAGCGGGGAATGGGATATGTGGCTCTGTCCAGGGTTCGTTCGCTGGAGGGGCTAACCTTGCTTGGTTTAAATGAGATGGCCGTGCAGGTGCGGGGTGAGGTACTGGACTTTGATGAAGAATTACGAAAAATTTCCAATAAACATTTAGCCGAGATGCTGGCTTTGTCAGATTTGGAAAGAAAAGAAAAACAAAAAAAGTTTTTACAAAAGATTTCTCCAGAGCGGACAGCTACTGGCCGAGTAAAAAAGAAAAAAGTTTCCACTTATGAAGAAACCAGGACGTATTTAGAGTCGGGGATGAATTTAAATGAAATTGCGAATGCGAAGGGGACAAAAATAGGGACAGTTTTGGATCATTTAGAAAAACTCTTAAATGAAGATCCAAAACTGGATATTAGGCATTTGGAATCAGAAATTTCTTTAAATAAATTTAAAAAAATCTATAAGGCCTTTAACGATATTTATGGGGATAATAGAGAATTACGTTTGACCCCCGTAATGAAGATTTTAGAGAAAGAAGGTGGCAGTTATTTGTTTGAGGACCTACGTTTAGTTCGTCTATTTCTCATTAAAAAGGGGATGTAGTAAAGCTTGACAAACGCAATAGATTTGGTATAATGTAAGGAGATACCTTGATATGTCAAATAGTGCCTGAAATAAGGCCAAAATGAAAGGATACGGTTATGCTGCAAAAAACACATAGATTCATAGCGAAACAGGTAGTTGATGCGGCCATCATCTCGATCGGCAAGTTTGGTCGGGATCTGGTTCTGGGCTGTGAGTATGAAGACTACAGTTTCAGAATTCTTGGTTATCATCACTTCTACAATCCGGAAAACCATGAGGGGTTTTCCAAGAGTGTCGAGAGCGCCAAGCAGAAAGGGATCGCCCTTTTTGAGGAGGCCATTCAACTGTACAAAAGAGGTAGGACAAAGCAGGCGTACTACACGTTAGGACGCAGTTTTCACTACCTGGCTGACGTTGCCTCACCAGCACACACCAAGATGATTTATCATCTTGGTGAGGATGACTTTGAGGTTTACACGGACAGCTACCTGGCGCGGTTCAAATTGAACATCAAGCTGAAATTGGTGCCGCCGATGACGCCGAATCATTGCTTTGACGCTCTGGCAAAAAGGAGCTTCAACCTTGATTACCGGAAGACTACGCCCATGATCGGGTTCATTACGAATCTGTTCCTGAGGCCGAAGGTAAAGCAGACCATTGGGATGGACAAAAACTCCCAGGCGATGCTGGAGTCTTCAATGGTCTATACCATGTCCATGTTTCGTTATTTCGATCTGAGGATAGCAGCAAATGCTGTCGTGGTCGGAACTTCAGACAGGATGGAGGAGGCGGCCAATATCATTGGCAATCTTCTCGGTAGAGGTCAGTGTGACTCACCGGTTCCAGTTCAGACAATCATGGGAAAGTAACGTCACGGTGACGTAGGGGAAACCCGGCGCGTGGTGCTAGTTGTGAAAACAACTTAGCACCACGCGCTTTTTTATTGTGTAAATTTTGCTATAATTGGCGGTGATGATTTTAAATAAGTTCTCGGATTTTTATAAGCGGTTTGAAAAGTGGATTTCACCAGTGGGTTTGATCTACGGATTTATATTTACGTCTTTGACTTTGACGCGAGTGGATATGTTTATTGAGAATTTTTGGATTGTAATGCACCTATTAATAGCCAGTTTTGGTATCCTAGCTCTTACTTATTTTGAAAATCGCGCCGCTAAGAAAAATTTACCAGAAGCAGAAAAGGAAAAGTTTCATTTTTATCTAACCTTGGTCATCCAATTTGCTTTTGGTGGTCTTTTCTCAACTTTCTTTGTGTTTTATATGAGAAGCACCTCTTTCTCCGATAGTTGGTTCTTTATCCTTATTCTCCTTACCTTACTTATTGGTAATGAACTTTGGAAAAAACATTATGAACGTTTAGCTTTTCAGGTTAGTGTTCTTTTTATTTCTCTATATTTATTTTTTATTTTTCTTTTACCCGTGTTGTTTCATCGGTTGGGAACAGACCTTTTTATAGCCAGTGGAATTTTAAGTGTGCTTATTGCCTTCTTGTTCACGCTATTGCTTAGTAAATTTGCCCACGAAAAATTTAAGCGTCATCATAATATTTTACGGGGGAGTATTGTAAGTCTTTTTATTCTGATGAATGTTCTTTATTTTACTAATATTATTCCTCCAATTCCTTTGTCCTTAAAACAGGCTGGAGTTTTTCACTCCATAGTAAAGACTGGCAGTGGTAATTATCAGGTAGCTGGTGAGAAGGTGAGTTGGCTAGATTATTTTGATAGTTATCCAGTATTTCACAGACGGGCCGGTGAGGCCGCCTATGTCTTTAGCGCTGTTTTTTCACCAGTGAGTTTTGCTTCACAAATAGTGCATCAGTGGCAGTATTATGATGAGGTAAAAAGGGTGTGGGTAGATTCTAGCCGGATAACCCTGCCTATTTCTGGTGGGCGCGCTGAGGGTTATAGGATATATTCTACCAAGCAATCATTGACTCCTGGCCTTTGGCGGGTAAAAGTGATGACCACCCAGGGACAAGTATTAGGAAAGGTTAATTTTAAGGTTGAAAACACGTCACTTTCTCCAAATTTGGTAAAGAGGACATTATAGTTGCTCTAATTTATGAGTGTAGTATACTTATATATGTAGATTTATTAATTAATTTTGCCCCTCGGGGCTAAAAAAACATATGGCAGAAAAAAAAGTGTCAGCGTTTATGCAACCAAAGAAGTTGAGCGCAGATTTAGAAGCAATTGTTGGTAAGGGTCCAATGGCTAGATCAGAGATTGTGAAGAAGCTTTGGGTCTATATCAAGGGTAACAATCTTCAGGATACCAAGGACAAGAGAATGATTAACTGTGATGACAAGCTTTCTAAGATTTTTGGTCCTAAGGTTCATATGATGAAAATGGCTGGTTTTATCTCCAAGCACATTTCCTAAATTTAAAATAAAATTTAAAACAAAAAACCACCTTTTAAGGGGTGGTTTTTTGTTTAAGATAATAGTTACGGCGCGAAGCCGTGCAAAATTATGCCTTAGTAACGTTCACAGCTGCAGGACCCTTTGGGGTATCTTCAGTGTCAAACGATACAGCGTCTCCTTCTCTTAGGTCCGCAAAAGCGACACCTGAAAGAGAATTGCTATGAAAGAATAAATCCTTTGATAGCCCAGCTCCGGTAATAAAACCGAAACCTTTGTCAGAGACCAATTTCTTTATTGTACCAGTCATTGATTCTTGATTATTTGATAAAATACAAACGAATGATATGTTTAAGAAAATCGACGATGTTTTCGCACCACACTTCTATTTGTCTACCTAGTATAGCATAGGTGTTTAAAAAAAGCAAGTGCAAAATGGTATGACTAGAAATAACCCTAAAATAGCACCCTTTCGGGGTGCGCATAAATTTCTACTGAAATTTTGCTCTCTCTCGGCTACCCGCCTGCGAAGCCCCCTTAAGGGTGCTATTTTAGGGTTATTTCAAGGTAATTCGGTATTATGTGGATAAGTGGCTTGACAGCTAAGGGTAACTGGTATAAGATACTGAGCACATTAGCAAGAGTGAGTTACGGGGGAAAGTAATTAGAAGTTTTAATAATTTCACTTGCTTATCATAAGAAAAAGATAAATTTTATCAAATTAAAGACGCCTTTGTCGGAGAGGTGTTTTTTGTCGTTTTAATAGTCAATTTATTAATAGCCAGAGAGAAAAAATATTTAATTTTAAAAGTCCTCGGGTTTCCTCGCTCGGAAGTCTCGGCCAGACATTTTAAAATCAAATATTTCTTCTCTCTAAAACAAAAAATATGAAATCAGTCATCAAAAGAGAGAAAAAGTATTTCGGAAAGTTCAGAGCACCGCTAGTTACTGCGCCTAACATGGTGTCCCACCAGACCGAATCTTTTAAATGGTTGCTGGAAAAAGGTTTGGCGGAGGTGTTTAAGGAATTTTCTCCGATCACTGATTATGCTAATAAGAAATTTGAACTCTCCTTTTCTTCTTTTGAAATAGTGGCGCCAAAGTATGATGAACACTATGCCAAGGACAATAAAATGTCTTATGAAGGTAAACTTTCCGCCAAGGTAAAGTTGAAAAACAAACTCCTATCCACCGAGAAGGAACAGGAAATCTTTTTGACCGATATTCCTCTAATGACTGACCATGGTACCTTTATTATTAATGGTATTGAAAGAGTTATTGTGCCACAGCTAGCTCGCTCTTTTGGTATGTTCTTCACGATTAATGAAATCAAAGGTAAGAGATATTTTGGCGCAAAAATTATCCCATCTCGCGGTGCTTGGATTGAAGTAGAGTCAGATGCTGATGATTTAATTTATGTAAAGATTGATAAAAAGAGAAAGTTTTCTATTACCTCTCTGCTCCGAGTTATGGGTGCCACTGACAAGCAAATAGCGGAGCATTTTAAGGATGACGAGGTTTCTAGAAAGGCCATGGAGCTTAACTTGGCCAAGGACCATGCCAAGACTGTTGATGATTCATATATTGAAATTTACAAGAGATTGCGAGATGGAGATCTAGCCACCGCGGAGAATGCCCGGGAGTTTATCAATGGTATTTTTAGTGCGGAGCGATATGATATTTCTAAAGTTGGACGCGTTCGTTTTAATAAGCGCTTTTCTAAGGGTATGGATAATAAGGAGCTTGAGCGCAAGACCATAAATATTGATGACTTATTTACTATTATTTCCAAAATTGTTGCTCTTAACCATGATGAGGATGCGGAAGAAGATGATATTGATCACCTAGGTTCCAGACGAGTGCGTTTTGTGGGAGAACTTTTCCAAGCCAAAGTTAGGATTGGTATGTCTCAAATGAAGAGAAATATTCAGGACCGTATGTCTACCGTGGAGCCAGATATTACTATGCCAGTGAATTTTATTTCTCCTCGACCATTGCAAGCCAGAGTGAAAGAATTTTTCACTACCAACCAGTTGTCTCAATTTATGGCGCAGGAAAATATTTTGCAGGAAATTGAGCATCTCAGAACTTTGTCTGCTCTAGGACCGGGGGGACTTACCAGAGAGCGAGCTGGTTTTGAAGTTCGTGACGTTCACCCTTCACACTACGGTCGTGTTTGCCCTATCCACACACCAGAAGGACCAAACATTGGTTTGATTTTAAGACTGTCAGTTTATGCAAAGGTCAATGATTTTGGCATGATTGAAACTCCTTATGCCAAGGTAAAACACGGAGTTATTACTGATGAAATAAAATATTTAAATGCCCTAGAAGAGGAAAACTTTAAAATTGCTCACGCCGCTACTCACGTGGATGCCAAGGGTAAAATAATTGATGAAGAAGTGGAAGTGCGTGTGAACGGTGTGCCAACAGTGGTGAAAAGCGATGATGTGGATTTTATGGACGTGGCCACCAACCAAGCTTTCTCTATTGCCACTTCTATGATCCCATTCTTGAACCACGATGATGCCAACCGAGCGCTCATGGGTTCAAACATGCAAAAGCAGGCGGTCCCATGTTTAAGACCAGAGGCCCCACTGGTGGCTACGGGTATTGAAGAGCAAGCTGCAAAATATACTGGTAGACTTATTTATGCTGAGGAGGAAGGAGAGGTTACTTATGTTGATTCTAAAAAAATAAAAGTTACAAATAGCAAGGGTAAAGAAAAAGAATATAATCTGATTCAATTTTCTCGAACAAACAGCTTTACGGTTTTCCATCAGCGACCAGTTGTTTCTTTGGAACAAAAAGTAAAGAAAGGTGAGCTCTTGGCAGATACCTCATCTTCAGATAAGGGACAAACCGCTATCGGTCAAAATATTTTGATTGCCTTTATGTCCTGGTCCGGATCAAACTACGAGGATGCCATTATTTTGTCAGAAAGATTAGTGAAGGATAGCAAATTTACCTCACTTCACATGGAAGAGTTTGTGGTAAACGTTCGTGATACCAAGCTTGGACCAGAAGTTACCACTCATGATATTCCAAACGTCGGTGAAGCTAAATTAAAAAATCTTGATGAAGATGGTATTGTCAGAATTGGGGCTGAGGTAAAACCAGGCGATATTATTGTTGGTAAAATTACACCAAAGGGTGAGACCCAGCTAACTCCAGAAGAGAGATTGTTAAGATCAATCTTCGGTGAAAAAGCTCGTGATGTGAAGGATACTTCTAAGAGACTAGAAGGGGGCAAGAAAGGACGTGTGGTTTCTGTCAAAGTATTTTCTCGAGAAAAAGGAGATAAGTTGGAGAGCGGAATTATTAAGAAAATTTATATTGAAATTGCGGAACTCCGCAGTATCTCAGTGGGAGACAAGCTCTCGGGCCGCCACGGAAACAAAGGAGTTATTTCTAAGATTCTACCTGAGGAAGATATGCCATATATGCCAGACGGCCGACCAGTGGATTTGATTTTGACTCCACTTGGCGTGCCTTCACGTATGAACCTAGGACAGATATTAGAATTACACCTAGGTCTAGCTGCTAATACTTTAAATTATCAGGCCATTGTCCCTCCATTTGCCGGAGCCACGGACGGGGAGATCAAGGCGGAGTTGGTCAAGGCCGGTTTTAAGGAAAGTGGAAAAATGAAACTTTGTGATGGACGAACTGGGGAAAGTTTCCAACAGGAAGTAGCCGTGGGTTATATGTATATCTTGAAACTGCACCATGAAGTGGAAGACAAGATCCATATGCGCTCTATCGGACCTTACTCTCTAATTACGCAACAGCCATTGGGAGGACGCGCTCAGGGTGGAGGACAAAGATTTGGAGAAATGGAAGTCTGGGCCTTACTTGGTCACGGTGCCGCTTATACCTTGCGTGAAATGTTAACCATTAAATCAGATGATATTGTAGGACGTTCTGCCGCCTTTGATTCTATTGTAAAGGGTGAAAGAATAAAACAACCAAACATTCCAGCCTCGTTTAACGTGCTTCTCAATAACTTGAGGGGCCTAGGTCTTGACGTTGAACTTTTAAAAGATAAAAAATCTTTTAAGGACGAGAGATAAAAATTAAAATCATTAAATAAAATAAAAATATGAACAATAAAAATAAAAATGCCGAGTTCAATGATTTTGATGCCATCTCTCTAAAGGTTGCTTCGCCGGAGGTTATTAAGGGTTGGTCATATGGTGAAGTCACCAGACCAGAAACAATTAACTACCGAACTCAACGTTCAGAAAAGAGCGGTCTCTTTGATGAAAAGATTTTTGGTCCAGATAAGGACTACGAATGTTATTGTGGAAAATATAAAGGTATACGTTATAAAGGGATTGTCTGTGAAAAATGTGGAGTGGAGATCACTCGTTCAATAGTGCGCCGAGAAAGAATGGGTCATATTGAGCTAGCCTCACCAGTTTCTCATATTTGGTTCCTACGTGGTATTCCATCTAAAATTGGAACTATTTTGGGTATGACCACTGCTGATTTGGAAAAAGTTATTTATTTTGCTGGTTATATTATCACTGTCACTCATGAATCAGAAAGAGAAAGAATTCTTCATGATATTGATAATGAATTTAAGCAAAAGGTAAAGACTGTTCAAGATGAAAAAACTAAGGAGGCCTTAAAAGAGCTTTTGATTAATGCTAAAAAAGAAGTCGAAGGTATAAAACAAGGGGTGGTGATTGATGAGGTGCTTTACCACAAATATTCTGTTAAATACGGTTCATTATTTGAAGCTTCTATTGGAGCTGAAGCAATCTTTGATATTTTAAAGAATATCAAAATGCTTGATTTAGAGAAAAAACTTGAAGCTGAATTAGAAAAAGCCGGATCCTTGGAAAGAGAAAAACTTAACAAGAGAATTTCTTTGGTTCGCTCAATGCGAGAGGCAGAGGTAAAGCCAGAGTGGATGTTTCTTACCCGCGTGCCGGTAATTCCACCAGCCTTGAGACCAATGGTGCCATTAGATGGAGGCCGTTATGCTACTTCCGATGTAAATGATTTATACCGCCGAGTGATAAACAGAAATAATCGTCTGTTGAAGTTGAAAGAAATTAATGCGCCAGAAGTTATTTTAAGAAACGAAAAAAGAATTCTACAGGAAGCCGTGGACTCCTTGATTGATAACTCAATCAGAAGTGGTAACGATGCTTTCTCTGCGGTTGGTAATTCACAAAAGCGAGCGCTTAAATCTCTAGCCGATAACTTAAAAGGTAAGCGTGGTCTCTTCCGTGCTAACCTTCTTGGTAAGCGAGTGGACTATTCTGGCCGTTCCGTGATCGTGGTTGGTCCAGAGCTAAAACTTAATCAATGTGGTTTGCCAAAAATGATGGCCTTGGAACTTTTCCGACCATTTATTATTTCTGAACTTTTGAAAAAGGAATTAGCTTTCAACATTCGTGGGGCCGGTAGACTTATTGATGACGGTATTCCAGAAGTTTGGGCGATCTTAGAAGAAATTATTGAAAATAAATATGTGCTTCTAAACCGCGCTCCTACTTTGCACCGCCTTGGTATTCAAGCTTTCAAACCAGTTCTAATTGAAGGTAGCGCTATCCAGGTTCACCCTCTAGTTTGTACCGCCTTTAACGCGGACTTCGATGGAGACCAGATGGCCGTTCACGTTCCACTTGGTGAAGAAGCTCAGATAGAAGCTCATGAAATTATGGCCGCTGATAAAAATATTCTTAAGCCAGGAAACGGTGAGCCAACTGTTTCTGCAAAACTTTTGGATATTGTTCTTGGTTGTTATTGGATGACTAAAGATATGAAGGGTGAGCCAGGTGAAGGTAAATATTTCTCCTCACCAAACAGTGCTATCACCACTTTTGATTTTGGTGGTATTTCTATTCGCGCCAAGATTCACGTGGTTGGAACAGAGAAGCCTAAATATCATCAGTTTGAGGGTAAGCCATTTGAAACTACGGTTGGACGTTTACTTTTCAACTCTACTTTGCCAACAGATTATCCTTATGTAAACAAGGAAATTACCAAGAAAACTATGTCCGCTATTTTGGATGATATTATCAATCGATATGGTATTGGTAACGTGCCTAAAGTCTTGGATAAGATAAAAGCTTTTGGTTTCAAGTATGCCACTTATTCTGGAGTAACTTGGGGTATTGATGATATCAACACACCAAAAGAGAAGCCACAGGTTATTGCTGAGGCTAAGAAAAAATCATTAGAAGTTCAAACTTATTTTAATGAAGGACTTTTAACTGACGAAGAAAAATTAAGAAAAAATATTGAAATTTGGCACGGAGCAAAAAATGATCTAGAAAAACTTATTCCAAAAACTTTGGATCCAAATGGATCAGTGTCTGACATGTGGGTGTCTGGTGCCCGAGGTTCTCTTGGAGCCATTACTCAGATGGTGGGTATGAAGGGTTTGATTCAAAATACTGCCGGTGAAACTATTGAGCACCCTGTTATTGGTTCGATGAAGGAGGGTTTGACTCCAATTGAATACTTCATTACTACTCACGGATCAAGAAAGGGATTAACGGATACCGCGTTAAACACTGCTAAGGCCGGATACTTAACCCGTAGATTGTTTGATGTGGCTCAGGATATTATTATTACTGAAGCTGATTGTAAAACTAAGGAAAATATTTGTATTAAAAATAATGGTGAGTTTGAGTCTGGCGTGTCTGTGGCTAAACATATTCGAGGTAGAATTTTGGCTGCTGATGTGGTGAATAAAGCCGGAGAGGTTTTGTTCAAAAAAGGACATCTCTTAAAGAAGGATGAAGCTCAGAAGGTGGAAGCTGAAGGAGTGGGAGAAGTTTATGTTCGTTCACCTTTGACTTGCCGAACTGTTCACGGTGTCTGTGCTGAATGTTATGGATCAGATTTAGGCCGAGGAGAATTGATTGGCCTAGGTGAGGCAGTGGGAACCGTGGCCGCTCAAGCTATTGGTGAGCCAGGAACACAGCTAACTATGCGTACTTTCCACTCAGGAGGTGCCGCATCAGTTGGAGGAGACATCACTCAAGGTTTGCCAAGAGTGGAGGAAGTCTTTGAAAAGAGAAAGCCAAAAAGCCCAGCCGTGGTAAACAAGGCTGATGGTGTGGTCACTGGTGTGAAAGATATGGGCAAGGAAAAAATTATTACCGTTCTGCCAGAAATTGAGGACAAGGCAAAAGGTAAAAAGGCCGCTGAAGTGGAATATGAATTTAGCTTCCGAAGGCTTCCATTGGTTAAGGTGGGTGATAAAGTAAAAAAGGGTCAGCTATTGACTGATGGTTCCGCTGATATTGATGAATTATTCAAATATGGTGGTAAGGAAAAGACCATGAGTTACGTTATTACTGAGGTTAACAAACTCTATGAACTTCAAGGAGAGGCCGTGTCTAGAAAGCATATTGAAATAATTGTGAAGCAGATGTTCTCCCGAATGAAAGTTAAAGATGCTGGTGAGACAGATGTGTCTGAGGGTGATGTAATAGATGAACTAGATTATCGTCTAGAGAATGAGAAGGTTGAAGCTAAGGGTGGTAAAGCTATGCGGGCGGAGGCCGTGGTGATGGGTATCACTGAAGCATCACTAGCTAGAAGAAGCTTCCTATCAGCCGCTTCCTTCCAGCACACTAACCGAGTTTTGATCAACAATGCTGTTCGTGGTTCTGTTGATAGACTGGTTGGTCTAAAGGAAAATGTTATTATTGGTAGATTGATTCCAGCCGGAACTGGTCATCCAGATTCTCCAAAATTCAAAATTGTTGAAGAATTTATGAAAGAGCTAAATGCGGAAAGAGGAGAAGAATAAAATTGCTTATTAATTTTATTAGCCTAATTTCATCTCATTAAAAATCCTACTGGAATAATAATGAGAAAAACTAAATGAAAATGGGTCAAAAAGGTTTCGTGATTCCGCTCATAATCGCTGTTGTTGCGGTTTTGGTTCTTGGTGCTATTTATACTACTTATCATAATTATAATTCGGAGCCAACTGTTCCAATAAAAAAACTAATTAATGAAGGTATTCTTAACACCGATACACCAAAAGATTGGAAGACTTATACTGATGTTAAATATGGGTTTGAATTTATGTATCCACTCTCATATCAGATAGTAGATTTTTCCAAATTAAATGAGGAATCAAAATCAAATACTGAAGGGTCGGTTTATCCTAGTAGTGATTTTGCCTTAAGTTCTGGTTCAAACATACATGATTATGTTGCTATATTTGATGTGGTTGTTCCCTTGCCTGAAATTGATAAGAGGTCAAAAGCAAATTATAAGGCTAAGACCTTAGAAGATTATAAGGCTAATTATGTAAGCTACGATAATCCTAAGGGTTATTATAGTTTTGATGTTAATATTCATGAATCATCCCCATTTTTTATTAATGGATTTTCAGCCCTTAAGCAAATATATTCAGCAGAAAGGTCAGGTGATATTTATTCTGAAATAAATAAGGATGTAAGGTACGTTATTTTTGATGGTAAGTCACGCTTCATTATTATTGAGGGTCTTCGTGGTTCTGTTTTATTTGATCATATAGTTTCTACCTTTAAGTTTACAACTCCGATTTCAACCACTACTAATCCTGTGGCTTGTACTGCCGATGCTAAACAGTGTCCTGATGGAACTTATGTTGGCCGTACGGGTCCTAATTGTGAGTTTGCCCCCTGTTCTACTGATCCTATTATTATTTCCATTTCTCCAACTTCGGGTCCGGTAGGAACCATTATAGATATTCGTGGTAAAAATTTGTCTGGTTTCGAGGGTGATTTAGTTGCGGTTTTCGAAAGATCTGATGGAAAAAAAACGTTCATAAATTCTGTCGTACCATATTTTGCTAACGGTATGACAAATACCACCCTTATAGAAGTTCCAGTCCTTTCTCCTTGCGAAAGAGGAGAATTGGTCTACGGGGCTTATTCTGGTATTCCATCTAAATGTGACTATTTTGAGTTTACTCCTGGGATTTACAAAGTATATGTAAATCCTTGGAATAATAAAAGTAATGAAGTTCAGTTTACTGTGGTAAAATAATCAATAATGTCTACATCAGTAGAAAAAATAAAAGAAAGACTGAACATTGTGGATCTTTTGGGTAGTTATATAAAGCTGGAGAAGGCGGGGAAGAACATGAAGGCCCGCTGCCCATTTCACAATGAAAAAAGCCCAAGCTTTTTTGTCTCCGCGGAACGTGATTCTTATTACTGTTTTGGTTGTGGGGCAAAAGGGGATATTTTTACTTTTGTACAGGAATTTGAGGGTCTGGATTTCTTTGGGGCCTTAAAACTATTAGCGGACAGAACGGGGGTGACACTGGAACGAGGAAGCTTTGAAAAGAGAGATGATAAGGAGGCAATATTTAATTGTTTGGAGGCCGCTACCCAATTTTTTGAATCAAACTTACCAAAATCACCGAGCGCCCCAAAATATCTGGAAAAAAGAGGATTAGCGGAGAAAACTATCAAAGATTGGCGGATTGGTTTTGTCGCTGATGATTGGCGAACGCTTTATGATTATCTTACGGCCAGGAAATTTAGTGATAATGAGATCGAACAAGCTGGTTTAATAAAACGAACGGACCGCGGTGCTTATGATAGATTTCGCGGACGAATTATTTTTCCGATCAGAGATTCGGCCGGACGAGTGGTGGCTTTTACTGGTAGAATTTTACCGGAGTCTGATGACGGCAAAGCGGCAAAGTATTTAAACAGTCCAGAAACAGCGGTGTTTAATAAATCACGAATTCTCTATGGTTTTGATTTAGCTAAATTGGCAATTAAAAAGTTTGATTATTCAGTGATCGTGGAGGGACAGATGGATATCATAATGTGTCATCAGGCCGGTTTTCAAAATGTGGTAGCCACTTCTGGTACGGCTCTGACTCCTGAACATCTTACTTTATTGAGAAGAATTTCTAACCGAGTGATTATGGCCTTTGATGCTGATAAGGCCGGTTTAAATGCCGCCACTAAAGCCTGGCAGTTAGCTCTTTCTTTAGGAATGGAAGTGAAGATTGCTGAATTTAAGGATGGCAAGGACCCAGCGGAGGTAATTTTAAATGATAAGGAAAAGTTTAAGGAGGCGCTAAAGGACTCCAAACACATTATTGATTTTTATTTATCCAAGATAACGGAGGAAAAACTAGATGAAAGAAAGCTGGGGCAGGCTATTCGTGAAAGGATACTTCCATTTCTGGCTTTGATTGAAAGTAGTATTGAAAAATCACATTTTGTAAAAAAGATTGTGGCCAAGACGGGGATAGATGAGAAAGCTATTTGGGACGACCTTAAAAAGGTAAAAATAGAGCCCGGGGTAGCTGGAGCGGAGGCTAAAATAGGCAGTTTTAAGGATCAGGAGGTAATTCAAAGAAAAGATTCTATTGAGCGCCGAGTGATAGGAGTTATAAAATGGCAAGAAAAAGATACGGAGAAAATAATTGATATTGATAAAATGGAGGCCAGGGTTAAGGAAATTATTGGTGAGGAAAATTTTGATAAATGGTTAAAGGCGGGAGATCAAATTATAAATGAGGCTATTTTTGAGGCGGAACAGTATTATGATAAAAATAAAATTCAAACGGTGTTGGATGAGCTTTTAATGGAGTTAGAAAAGGAGTATATTAAAAAGGAGTTAGCGGGGGCTATGAATGAGATGATTAGGGCGGAGAAAGAAAAAGATTTAAAAAAGCGTGATACAATGATGGGGAAGTGCAACGAACTTACTAAAAAATTAGCTAAATTAAAATAATAAAATGAAGAAAAAAAATAAAAAAATAATTAAAAAAGCTAAAAAAGTAAGCAAAAAAAAGAGTAAGGCGCCTAGAAAAGCCGTTACGGTGAAGGCTAAAAAGGGAACGGATAAAAAGAAGGATTTTGAGGTTAAGACCTCAAGGCTTTTGGCTAAAGGCCGGGAAAGAGGTTTTGTGACTTACGATGAAATATTGAAGGAGTTTCCCCATATTGAAACTGACGTTATGTTTTTGGACGAGCTATACAATAGACTTTCAACCACCGGGGTGGATGTGTTAGAAGGTGGGGGTTTACTGGATATTGAAAAAGAGGAAGAGGTTTTGAAAAAGTATGCGTATGGCGGACGAACCGGAGATTCCGCCTACGATTCTATTCAGATGTATTTGAAGGAGATTGGTCAGTACCCACTTATTTCCGCCAGTATGGAAAAAGATTTAGCTAAGAAGATCCAGGTGGGTGATGAAGAAGCAAAAAATCTTTTGGCTCGGGCCAACCTACGTTTGGTGGTGTCTATTGCTAAGAAATATGTTGGCCGTAGTGCTGATTTAACTTTACTAGATTTGATCCAGGAAGGAAATTTGGGTTTGTTTAAGGCGGTTGATAAATTTGATTGGACAAAGGGGTACAAGTTTTCTACTTATGCTACCTGGTGGATTAGGCAAGCTATTACCAGAGCCTTGGCGGACCAGAGCCGAACTATCCGTGTGCCAGTGCATATGGTAGAAACTATCGCTAAATATAAACAGTGTGTCAGGAGGTTATCACAGGATTTAGGCCGTGATCCATTACCAGAGGAAATTGCCACAGAAATGGGTCTAGATATTGAGAAGGTTTATAATATTGAAAAGATTGATCAGGATACAGTATCTCTTGAAACACCGGTGGGTGATGATGGAGATGATGGTAAGTCTACGCTTGGTGACTTTGTAGCGGATGATAAAATATTATCACCAGACAATGAGTCCTCACGCCGAATTTTGAGTGATCAGGTAAAAGAAATTTTAAGTGACTTATCTTTGAAGGAGAGAAAAATATTAGAAATGAGGCACGGTTTGACCGATGGTATTACTCATACTTTGGAAGAAGTGGGGAAGGAGTTTGGTGTCACTCGTGAGCGTATTCGCCAGATTGAAGCCAAGGCCCATGAACGTATCCGTGTTCATCACAAAATTAACCGTTTGCAGAATTATTAAACAGTAGTATATAATACAAATATTATGGGAAGAGAAATCATTATAAAAAATCCTGAGGAAGAGAAGCTGATTAAAAGCCTAGAAAAGCGTACGGATATTAAGGCGGAGAGAATTAAAAAGCTGTTAAAGTTTCCAGACTTAACCAGAAAAGCTAATTCACCGGTTAAATTTTTATTTGATGAAATTCTAAAAGTTCCCAGATTTAAGGATTTTGATATTGTTGATTTCCCCAAAATAGTCACCGTGGCGGAAAATTTTGATTTATTAAATGCCCCCAAGGATCACGTTAGCCGTAAGGAAACTGACACCTATTATGTGGATGAGACCCATGTTTTACGAACACAGATGACTGTGATGTGGTCATACTATTTAAAGGATAAAGAGGTGCTAGCTCGGTTAGAAAAAGATGGTGAGGTGAAGGCTTTATCTAAAGGTATTGTTTTTCGTAAGGATGAAATAGATCGTCACCATTTCCCAGTCTTCCATCAAATTGATGGTTTGTATATTTGTAGAAGGTCAAAGAAAGTTATTACCCTAGATGATTTGGAGGCGGTACAAATAGATATGGCCAAGAGTGTTTTGGGGAATAATATTGAATATAAATTTCTTGTGGATTCTTTCCCTTTTACCACTCCGTCAGTAGAAATGGACGTGATGTTTAATGGTGATTGGATGGAGGTAAATGGTGCTGGTTTGGTACATCCACAAGTCCTAAAGAATTTTGGTCTAGATCCAGAAGTTTATAATGGCTGGGCTTTTGGTTTTGGTGATCGGCTGGCGATGGTTAGGATGGAGATACCAGATATTCGTATATTGTGGTCCGAGGATCCTAGAATAACATCTCAGTTTAAGGATATAAATAGTAAATATAAAGAAGTGAGTAAATATCCAGAAACCTCCAGGGATATTTCCTTTATTATTGATAACAATATTAATCTTAATAATTATTTTGAAATTGTCCGTGACTTTGCTGAAAATCTGATTGAAGAGGTAAAACTGATTGACCAATTTGAAAATGATAAAAAATTCGGAGTAGGAAAGAAATCCTATACCTTTAGAATAACTTATCGTTCTCATGAGAGGACCTTAACTAATGAGGAGGTAAATAAGATCCAAGACCAAATAATCGCTAAAACTAAGGACGAATTAAAGGCGGTAATTAGGTAAATATTCACCTTTTTTGCCTTTCTTTTTCTAGTGGGATTTGGTATAATAGTAGTAAGTTAAAGCATATATAGCTTTTTAATTTTTGTAAAAAAATGGCCAAGGATAAAGGTGAAAAAGAAGTAAAAAAAGAAAAACCCTCAGAGAAGGCGGGCAAGGAGGCTCATTATGGAGCGGAACAGATTACCGTTCTTGAAGGGCTGGAGCCGGTGCGTCGCCGCCCAGGTATGTATATTGGTACCACTGGTCCTGATGGTTTACATCATTTGATTACGGAAATTTTTGATAACTCTCGTGATGAAGCGATGGGTGGTTTTGCCAATGATATTGAGGTGGTACTTTTACCCGGAAACAGAGTGAGAGTGACGGATAACGGCCGAGGTATCCCTGTGGACGTTCACAAGCAAACAAAAGTTTCGGCCTTGGAAACCATTATGACCGTGTTACATGCTGGAGGTAAGTTTGGTGGTGAAGGTTATAAAGTGTCTGGAGGTTTACACGGCGTGGGTGCATCCGTGGTAAATGCTTTGTCTATTTATATGAAGGTTACAGTCCACAAGGATGGTGGAGTTTACATGCAGGAATATTCCAAGGGTAAGAGGAAGGCACTGGTTAAAAAAATTGGTAACACTAAATTTCATGGAACAATTGTAGTCTTTGAGCCAGATGCAGAGATTTTTAAGGAAGGCGTGGTGTTTGATTGGAATAAAGTTTTTTCTCATATGCGCCAGCAAGCTTATCTCGTAAAAAGTTTGAGGATTTCTGTGATAGATGCCCGTGGAGCCACGGAAAAGTTTGATGAATCTGATGTATTTTATTTCCGTGATCTAAAGGTAGAGGCTCCATCCCAAACGTTTTATTTTGAGGGAGGCTTATATTCCTTAATTAAGTTTTATAACCAATTCCAAAAACCTATCCACAAAAATATTTTTTATGTGGAAAAGAAAGTGGAGGGAGTTGAGTCCGTGGAGGTGGCCCTACAATATGTGGATGATATTTCTGCTCGCGTGGTTTCTTTTGCTAACAATATTTATACCTCAGAAGGTGGAACACACACTACTGGTTTCAAAGCTTCATTGACCAGAATTTTAAATTCTTACGGCCGTAAAAACGGTATTATAAAAGATAGTGATGATAATTTTACGGGTGACGACGTTCTTGAGGGTTTAACCGCGGTAGTTTCAGTAAAAATCAGAGAGATCCAATTCGAGGGTCAGACCAAGGCCAAGCTAGGAAGTATGGAAGCTCGTGGCGCCGTGGAAGATGTGTTTGGGACCGCTTTTGAGGCCTTCCTGGAGGAAAATCCAGATGACGCCAGATCAATAGTCAGTAAGGTTACTTTGGCCCTTAGAGCCAGAAAAGCCGCCAAGGCTGCCAAGGATTCCATTCTACGTAAGGGCGCCCTAGAGGGTATGACCTTGCCTGGCAAGCTCGCAGACTGTCAGACAGATGATGCCTCAGAATCAGAACTATTCATTGTGGAGGGAGATTCTGCCGGTGGTACCGCCAAGACCGGACGTGACCGAAGAACACAAGCTATCTTGCCTTTACGTGGAAAGATTTTGAATATTGAGCGAGCTAGATTGGATAGAATGCTTGGCTCAGAGCAAATTAAAAATTTGGTGTTGGCGCTGGGAACCGCGATTGGGGATACATTTACAATTGAGAAATTACGTTATTATAAAGTAATAATTGCAACAGATGCGGACGTGGACGGAGCACATATTAGAACTTTGTTATTAACTTTGTTTTATAGATATTTCAGACCCTTGATTGATGGTGGTTATATTTATATTGCCCAACCACCACTTTATAAAATCAAAAAAGGTAAGGAAATTACTTATGTTTATTCAGAGGAAGAGAAAGCTAAATTATTTGGTAAGGATATTCCAATGGATATTGAAATAGTGGAAGGGGAGGCTGAGGTTGATGAGGCTGAGGAGATGGAGGCCGTTGAGGATGGTAAAAATAAAAAAGGAGATAAGACTAAGAAAGTAGAAAAACTCCATGTCCAACGCTACAAAGGTCTCGGAGAAATGAATGCTGAGGAGCTTTGGGAAACAACCATGGATCCAGAAAAGCGCGTGCTGAAGCAAGTGGAAATAAAAGATGCACAAGAAGCAGATAAAATTTTTGATATGCTTATGGGTACAGATGTCCCAGCTCGTAAATCCTTCATCCAAAGTAACGCCAAACTCGCTAATTTGGATATTTAATAAAACTAAAACAAAAAACCCTCGATTATTTAATCGAGGGTTTTTTGTTTTAGTTTGTTATTTCTTTACTGAGTCTACAAATGATAGGCCCATTTTTTGATTCTTGGTTTCGAAGAGGAGAATTTTGAAAGTATAGCTCTTACCAAGCTCTAATTTCTCCTTCATCTTGGCTTCCGTCCCAAATTCTGAGATATGTACAAGCCCAGAGATACCTTCTTCAATAGAAGCTAGGGCACCATGCTTGTTAAATTTAATAACCACGCCCTTTACTTCATCACCCTTTTTATATTTCTTTTCAGCCTCTACCCATGGGTTTTCCTTTAAGGCTTTGATAGATAGGGAAATTTTACCATCCTTAACCTCAATCACTTTGACATCAACTTTCTCACCAACACGGTATAAAGCTCGAGGATTTTCCACTAGGGTCCAATCTACTTCTGAAATATGAACCAATCCCTCCAAACCATCTTCAATTTTTACAAAGATTCCAAAATCCACAATCCCGGTGATATCACCAGCCACTACATCACCAACTTTATATTTATCAACAATCTTTTGCTTGCTCTTCTTTTCAATATTTTTCTCAGAGAAAATAAGCTTGCCTTCCTTTGGCAGGGCGGTGATGATAGCGACAGATATTTTTTGACCAACTAATTTTTTTAGCTCATCTAAAATTTTATCCTTATCACCATCATTGATTCTAGGATAGTGCTCAGTTTTTAGTTGAGAAGCAGGTAGGAAACCTTTGATTCCTTGCCAGTTTATAATAAGTCCTCCTTTGTTTGCTTCTTCCACTGGTAATTCTAAGACAGTCTTATTCTTAATAGCGGCTTCGGCCTCATCCCAAATTAGGGCTTGTCTAGCTTCTTTTAGTGATAGTTCAATATAGCCTTCTTTATTATCAGTTTCTACCACCTTGGCCGCTACCTTGTCCCCAATATTAATCTTCTTAATAACGTCACGAGCATTGATAAATTCCTTACCAAAAATAATACCAGTTCCATATGGGGTTAAATTAATATAGACACAGGATTTTTCAACAGCAATCACGTCACCTTCTACCACGTCACCAATACTTGGTGGGGTAACACTTTTATCCACAATTTTAGTCATCAAACTATCTTTTTTAAGTTTGATTGCCTTTTCTTCGGTTGTTGACTCGTCTATTACTTTTGCTTTTTTTGTTGCCATAATTTTATAAAAAAATCGCGCATTTGGCGCGAACTTCGCCAAAAAGGTCCATTAAGTTTAAAACCGTCAACTAATGGTGTTACTTCTTGCTACTTGTTAATAACTCAGACATTATACACGAATTAAATTAAAAAACAAGTATAATTTTGGTTGTATTTTAGACTCGGATTTGGTATAATTATAGGGTTATGATTATCACTTATCAGGGAGTGGAATTTTTTAAAGTGCAATTTGGGGATACCATCCTCGCTTTTAATCCTATTTCCAAGGAGAGCAAGTTCAAACCTACCCGTTTTTTTGCTGATGTGGCCTTGGTTTCAACCAACCATCCTGATTTTAATGGAGTAGAAAACCTGTCTTATAACGGTAAGGATCCTTTGGTTATATCTGGTCCGGGGGAATATGAGACCAAGGGTGTTTTTATAAAAGGCTTCCAGTCAAAATCAAATTATGGTGGCAAGGAGAAGATAAATACTGTCTATATTGTGGTATTGGAGGGTATGACCTTGTGTTTTTTGGGTGCCCTATCTGATGAAAAATTAAGTTCAGAATTTTTAGAGGCAATAGAAGATATTGATGTGTTGTTCTTGCCAGTTGGCGGAGAGGGAGTATTGGATGCAAACAAGGCAAATAAATTAGCGGTGACCCTGGAGCCAAAGATTATTATTCCAATGCATTATGATGAAGTGGGGGCGGCAGGATCATTGAAAAAGTTTCTAAAAGAATCAACAGAGGAGAGTGTTAAGCCAATTGATAAGTTAACTTTGAAGAAGAAGGATTTAGAAGGTAAGGAGGGTGAGGTGGTGATTTTGAGTCAGGCCAATTAAAGATATTTTATGGGAATTTTAAGTAAAATTAGATCAATGCCGGAGAATAATAAGAAAATTTTTTCAGTTGCGATGGCGGCCATATTGACCCTGGTTATTGTCGTCGTCTGGTTTTCTTTTTCTAAGGATTCAGCTAATGACCAAGTAGCGGTAGAAAAATCAAATAAATTAAGTTCCCTTAGTCCGTGGCAAGTAATTAAGGAGGAATTTTCCAAAGCCTTTTCTGGATTAAGTGAGGAATTTGAAGCGGTGAGTAGCAGTACCATACCAATAGAAATTATCGTGGCCACTAGTACTGATAACACAGAGGTGAGTACAACCAGTGATAATATAAATTAATATAATGGCAAAAGAAGAATCTAAAAAAGAAATAGAAAAAGTAGCTGAGAAGGGAATATCCGCCAGAAGTATTACGGTGGAGATGAAGGAATCATATTTGGATTATGCCATGTCCGTTATTACTCAGCGTGCCCTGCCAGATGTGCGTGATGGTTTGAAGCCGGTCCACAGAAGAATTCTTTTTGCGATGAATGAAATTGGGCTGACCGCCAATGCCAAGACCAGAAAGTCCGCCGCGGTGGTGGGAGAGGTGCTGGGTAATTATCACCCACACGGTGATGCTTCAGTGTATGATGCGATGGTAAAGATGGCTCAGGATTTTTCTTATCGTTACCCACTGATTGTCGGCCAAGGAAACTTTGGAAACATTGATGGGGATTCAGCCGCCGCCATGAGGTATACCGAGGCCAAAATGTCCAAGATTGCCGGCGAGCTTTTGAAGGATTTGGATAAGGAAACAGTAGAATGGCGTCCAAACTATGACAACACCAAAAAGGAGCCAGACGTTCTTCCGGCCGCCTTACCAAACTTGCTCCTAAACGGTACTCTGGGTATTGCTGTGGGTATGGCCACAAATATTCCGCCTCATAATTTAAAGGAAGTGGTAGAGGCCACCGTGCATTTGATTGATAATCCAGAAGCGACCACTGAAGATTTACTGAAGTTTATAAAAGGTCCAGATTTTCCTACTGGTGGTGTGGCTTATAATCAGACCGATATTAATCATGCTTATTCTACTGGCCGTGGCGGGGTAGTGGTGCGTGGCGTGGCAGAGATTGTGGAGGATAAAAAAGGTAATTATCAGATTATTATTACCTCTATTCCTTACCGTGTTAACAAGGCAGAATTGATTATTGCCATTGCAGATTTGGTGCGTGAGAAAAAAGTAGATGGGATTAAGGGCTTGCGTGATGAAAGCGCCAAGGATTTGAGAATTGTAATTGATCTTAAATCAAACGCTCAACCGCAGAAAGTTTTAAACTTTATATACAAACACACTCAATTAGAGGATTCATTCCATTACAATATGCTGGCCTTGGTAGATGGTGTGCCTCAAACTTTGTCTCTAAAATCATTCCTTGATGAATTTGTGGACCATAGGAAGATTGTGGTGAAGCGAAGAACAGAATTTGATTTAAAAAAGGCAGAAGCCCGTGAGCATATATTAATTGGTCTTAAAAAAGCGCTTGATCACATTGACGAGATTATAAAAATAATCAAAAAATCAAAAGATATTGAGGATGCCAAGCGTAACCTGATGAAGGAATTTAAGTTTTCAGAAATTCAGGCTCAGACTATTGTGGACATGAAGATCGGCCGCCTGTCCGGACTAGAGAGGCAAAAAATAGAGGACGAATTAAAAGAGGTTCAAGCCTTGATTAAAAATCTGAAGGAGATTTTGGCCAGTGCCAAGAAAATTCTCGGAATTGTTAAAAGTGAATTACAGGAAACCGCATTGAAATATGCTGATGAGAGAAGAACCAAGATAGTAAAACAAGGTGTGGGCTCGATGTCTGATGAGGATTTGATTGCTGATGAAGAAAATGTTTTGGTACTTACTACCGGTGGTTATATCAAGAGGACGAATCCGGCTGAATATAAAAAACAAAAAAGAGGGGGAATAGGGGTGATTGATTTGGATACAAAGGATGAGGATTTTGTGGTGAATTTCCTGACTGCCACTACACACAATGACATTCTTTTCTTTAGTGATAAAGGTAAGGCTTACCAGATAAAAATGCATGAATTACCAGAGGGTAAGCGAGCCACAAAGGGTAAAGCCTTAGTGAATTATTTGTCTATTTCTCCAGAAGAGCGAGTGACTTCTGTGTTAGCAATGCCAAAGGAATTAAAGAATTCTAAATTATCTTTGATGATGGTGACCAAACAGGGTGTGGCCAAAAAGGTAGATGCCGCGGCTTTCCATGATGTTCGCCGAAGCGGTTTGATTGCTATCAGTTTGCATGATGGAGATGAGCTAACCTCCGTGCAGTTTGTGGCTCCAACTGATGAGGTAATTCTGGCAACCACTAAGGGTCAATCCATCCGTTTCAAGGAATCTGATATTAGAGAAATGGGCCGCGGGGCCGCTGGGGTGCGGGGAGTAAAGCTTGGTAAGGGTGATAGTGTGGTAAATACGGATATTGTAAAAAAGACAATGGTGAATCCGGTGTTCTTTGTTATCAGCTCAAATGGTTATGGTAAAAAAACCGCTCTCAAGGAATATAAAGTACAAAACCGAGGAGGTTCTGGTATCAAAACAATGAAGGTTACTCCAAAAACTGGAAATATTATTGCCGCTCGGGTGATGACTGATGAGATGGAAGAGATTGCCGCTATTTCTAAGAAAAGTCAGGTGATAAGGGTGGATACCAAAGAAATTCCCACTCTGGGCCGCCAGACTCAAGGTGTCCGCATTATGAAGCTTCGAGAAGGGGATTTCCTTGCCTCCATTACTTGTTTGTAAAGTCTGTTGGTTGTATAATATACCCATGTTCTCTGACCCAGAAAATAATATAAAGCAGTTTGCTCTCGCTCCAGGTATGCAGGTGGCAGACTTTGGTTCTGGTTCCGGTTTCTATACCATGGCAATTGCCAAGGCTATCACTCCTGGCGGTCAGGTTTTTGCTGTGGATATTCAAAAGGATTTACTCCAAAAACTAAAAAATGGGGCAAAACAAAATCACCTAAACAATGTAGATATTATTTGGGGTGATTTAGAGCATTTGGGGGGGACAAAACTCCGTGAGAGTTCTCTGGATGCCGTGACTGTGTGTAATTTGCTTTTTCAGATTGAAAATAAGGATGCTCTGTGTTTAGAAATTAAAAGAATATTAAGAATAAATGGACGGGTATTGGTGGTAGATTGGGCAGGCACATTTGGTGGACTTGGCCCCCAAGAAAAGGATGTGTTTTCTAGAGATAAAGTAATGACTCTTTTCCAAGGTCATGATTTTGTATTAGATAGGGAGATATCAGCCGGGGCTCAACATTATGGCTTAGTTTTTAGGAAAATAAAATAAAATAAATTTAATGAAAAATAATAAACTTTTTCAATATATAGTAATGGGCTTGTTTGTTTTTTTTATAATTGTTGGAGCAATTTTATTTTCTACTTATCGCTCTAATAATACTTCATCAACTAACATAAGCATTACAATGTGGGGGACATTACCTGCTGATGATTTTGGCAATTTTGTTTCCAAATATTTTAGTGATGCTGGTTTAAAATATACCGTGGATTATGTTGAAAAAAGTTTAGCAACTTTTGACCGTGATTTAGTAGAAGCTCTCGCTAGTGGAGCTGGTCCAGATGCCGTTGTTATACCTGAGGATATGATTGTTCGCCTAAGTAATAAAATATATCCTATTCCTTATACCACGTTTTCAGAACTTAATTTTAAGCAAACCTATATTCAAGAAGGGGAATTATTCTTAAATAAAAAAGGTATCTTGGCATTACCGTTTAGTGTGGATCCGTTAGTTATGTATTGGAATCGGGATATCTTTAATAATGCTAGCGTGACTAAACCTCCAGCTACCTGGGCAGAAATATCTAATCTGGTTCCCAAAATGACTAAAAAAGATCAGTCAAAGAATATTACTGCCAGTACGGTGGCCTTGGGTGAATTTAGAAATGTAGTTAACGCTAAAGAAATACTTAGTGCTCTTTTGATTCAAGCTGGTAACCCAATTATTGAAACAAGCGCAGACGGTATTTTTAGTAGTGTTCTTAAGGACGATTTTGGTCTAAAGACTCCGCCGGCCGCCCTATCCTTAGAATTTTTTACTAGTTTTTCTAATCCTGTTAAAAAGGAATATTCCTGGAATAGATCACTTACCAGTTCACTAAACGCCTTTGTAAACGGTGATCTGGCTTTGTATTTTGGTTTTGCCTCGGAGTTTTTAAATATTAAGGAGAAGAATCCTAATCTAAATTTTGATGTTGCTGTTTTACCCCAGATTTCTGGAGCAAAGATTTATAATACTTTTGGTAATATGCTTGGTTTTGCTATTATGAAAAATTCTCTTGATCCAGCAGGCACTTTTACTGTTTTGAGTAACCTTACTTCAGCTGAAGCTGTACCTTTTTGGTCTAATCTCTTCAATATTTCCTCCGCCCGAAGAGATATTCTTGGCCAGGTAGATAAAAGTGCGGCCAAAACAGTCTTTAACCAGTCAGCTATTATGAGTAAAGGCTGGCTTGACCCAAATGGGGTGGAGACAAGCATAATTTTCCAGGAAATGGTAGAATCATATACAACCGGGAGGGAGAATCTCTTGGAAGCAATAGGTACCGCCTCGGATCGTTTAGACGGTTTATTAAATAAATAAATGTTTTTGCAAAATAAAAAAGTAGTTGCCGGTTTTGTTTCATTAGCCCTTCTTTCCCTTATTATTACTCCCAGTTTATTGTTTGCCGCAAACGCATATACACCACTTGTAACCTGTGATGGATCAGTCGCTAACCCTTGTAATTTTAATGCCTTGATTACTATGGTTAACAGAATAATTAATTGGGTTATTAGTATTTCCGCAGTAATTTTTGCTGTCACTCTGATCTATGGTGGCTATCTTTACATTACCTCTGGTGGTGATACGGGTAAACAAGGTGAAGCAAGGGGTATCATTACAAATACCCTATATGGATTTGTTATAATATTGGTGTCCTGGTTGATTGTTTATACTATATTAAAGGCTCTGGTCCCAGATGGTAGCACAATCTTCAAATTTATTGGTAATAGATAAAATAATATGAATATAAATTATAAAAAAATAGCGGGGTTTGTACTTTCACTAGGTTTTCTTTTTGTTTTACCTTTATTTATAACCTTTGCGGCGGTGGGTCCCGGTGCTGCAACAATCCAAAATCCACTTGGAGCGGGTAATGATAGTGTTCAAGCTCTATTATTAAAAATTATGAATTTGGTGGCCACGGTGGGAGCCATTATAGTGGTCTTCTTTATAATATTATCTGGTTATAAATTTGTAACGGCTGGGGATAGTGATAGTGATAGGACAAAAGCCAGGGATATGTTTTATTCAACCATTATTGGCGGCGTGATACTTTTGGGTGCAGATATAATTGCTAATGTGGTAGTAAAGACAGTCAGTACAACCGTGGGGAGGACCATATAAAAATTATTAATTATTAATATAAAGAAAAATGAAAAAGATCATATCATTGTTTTCCATTCTATTTCTATCAGCATTAGCCATACCAGTAATGGCGGCCACAGTAAATACTTTTAAGGATTTAGTTAACAGTGTTTTAATTGATGGCATCCTAAGGCCTATAGTGCCACTCTTGATAGGCTTGGCAGTGGTTGTTTTTATTTATGGTGTTTTGGTCCTGATGTTTTCAGAAGGAGGGGAAAAAAAAGAGGATGGAAAGAAATTTATGATCTGGGGGATTGTGGGTATTTTTGTGATGGTATCTGTTTGGGGTTTGGTGGGTATTCTAAAAAGTACCTTTAATTTAGAAGAAACTGTTAGCCCAATAGAGATAAGGATCCCATAGATTTGTTTTTTTTATCAAAAAGGTTATAATTAACAAGAAAATCAAAGGTCGTTTAAAAATATAAAGATAGGTTTATTAATTTATTAAAATAATAATTATGAAAAAATCAGTAAAAATTGTTGCAGCCGCACTTTGGGCTTTGCCATTTTTGGCCTTAGCTCAAGTTAATACCAGTTATCTAAGTTCACTTATCAATGGGGCTAAAACCCTTTTGGATCAGTTGGTGGTCTTTCTTATTGCTTTAGCTGTAGTTTGGTTTATTTTTAATGTAATCAGATATACTATGACCGCTGATGATGAGGACAAGAAAGCCTCAGCTAGAAGCCAAATGATTTGGGGTATTATTGCGATTGCCGTTATCGTGTCTGTTTGGGGCCTAGTAGCTATCCTTCAAAATATTTTTGGAGTAAACACCACTGGTGCGGGTAATGTAAACAGACTTCTACCTTAATCTTAATTCTATAAATGTTTCCAAATCTTATTCAAAAAGCTTATGCTGCTTCTCTGCCAACAGAGGCAACAGCCCTGATCCAGGGAATCCTAGACAATATTGTAAATCCTCTGGTAACTTTGATGGTGGCGGTGGCGGTAGTATATTTTCTCTGGGGAGTCTTGGGTTTTGTTCGTAATGCTGATAATCCAGAGGAAAGAAAAAAGGGTGGTATGAATATGCTGTGGGGAGCGGTTGGATTATTTCTGATCACTACCGCTTACGGAGTTTTGAATTTAATTTTGGGGACAATAGGGAAGTAATCCTTAAAAATTAAAAAACACCCGCCAAAATCTTGGTCCGGGTGTTTTTTGGTGTTCTCCTTAGTACACCAATTGTTATTAGGTTTGGAAGTCCTTCATTTGTTTGCTGGCAATGATACTACGGAACCACCACCATTTACTAGAGTGGTGAGTTTTTCCATGGTGCTATGTTTTTCCGCCGCAATTACCTGGGCGGTTGATCTTGAATCACTACCCAGTCCTTTATGTTTTTTACTATAAACACCAGCCTCAGCGTTACCTTTTACAGTTATTGCTGTCGCTATATTATCAGCTGCTAGTTTGTCGGCCTCAGATTTAATTCTAATTGCATTAGCATATGCTTCCGCCTCCTTGATTTGCTTCTGGGCTTCCTGTTTAGCCACAAAAGGTGCGGAATATGCCTTCCTGGTTTCTTCATCTACAAAACCAATATCAATCAAATCTACCGCCCGGATGCACTGACCGCAAGTTTCCTCGAGAGAGACCCTGCCTACCTTCGGAGTATTTAAATCAAGAATCTGTCCGATTAGGTCAGAATTCCTAATGTTGCCGAGGCTGGCACCAGTCTCATCATCGTCATCATTTGTGGTGATGAGCGCTCGTATAGTATTTGAGCCAAAGAAATATCGACCCACACCAAATACAGCTGCAAAGATAGGTATTGTCCAGCTAGTGGGCATACTCAGCCCTTTCGACGCATCAAGCGTCTCGAGCATTAACTGGAGTTTGACCCTGATGCGAACACCATCCTTAGTTGTGAATATTTCCGTGAGGGTATATGACCCCTCAAGGAATATGGAGGAGGTTTCTTTTTCAATATACTTTAGTTCATCACCGCCGTTTCCTTTTGCCTCAACAGCGATGTTATAATGATATAGATCATCAAGACCTATAAAGCATACTCCAAATAGCTCCCACCAAAAGCCCTTATGGAAATTTTCTCCGTTTTCTATTTTTCCAGTTACTTGATTAACGTGTTTGTCCTTTCTGGCTAGATTGTCAAAGTAACTGACAATTTTACCATTTCGTCTCCTGGCTTTTATCCGCCCAAGTTTTGGACTGGAAAAAAAGGTTTCTTTTTCCGCCAAAAGAGGAATCAGGATCCTGCTACAGAGGTAGAGACCAAAAAGAAAAGTAATCAATAACACCAGGTTGGTTAATACAAGAAACAACGTGTTCATTCTTCACTCCCTTTCTGTGCTTAAGCACATTTTTTTCAAACCTATCAAAGAACAACCTCTATTTATTAACATATCATAATCATGTCTAGAATCATAATCATAAAATTTTTCCATAAAAAAGCCGGGCTCACAGTTGTGAACGCCCGGCTGTTAGGTTTGGAAACCTCACTTTCTATCTGACCTCAAGGGTGCAATCTGTTCGGCTTCCGTCTCGTAGCTTATAGTGACCTGACCAACCACCACTTCTCTTATAGAGATAGCAGTTTCCACCATCTCCATCGAGATAATTACTCCATGTCCCAATAAGATCATTACCAACCTTACCTAGACGTAGACCGCCGACACTCACATCCTGGCCATTTTGCTTGTCATGCAGGACGGCCCAGAGTTCCTTGGTGTCATTTTTCGTAATCTCTACTTGAAGTGTGTGTTTGTTTCTTCCGCCGTCCATCTTCCCGGGAAGTAATTGCCATTCAAACACCCACTCCTCTCTTGGCTGCATCGTTGCGATCCCTGAGCTTGTAGCGGGGGAGACCATGTGAACATCTTTCTTATAGGAGTCATAGGTGCCCCAAACTACCAGTTTGAAGATCAGTATGCCTATAATCCAGTAGAGAACTTTACAAACTTTTCTCCAATTTGGAACCGTATCAAGTTTGCTCACAATTGTGGCCACTACCCCAATTAAGAGGCTGGTTACTGCTAGTATGGCAATCACTAAAGTTACTGTTCCCATTTTCTCTCTCCCATGTTTAGTTTTAGATTTATTCAATGAGCCGTTATTATCCATCAGTAACCCTAACATATCATTATTAAAAATCATAATCACAAAATTTTTCCATAAAAAAGCCGGGCTCACAATTGTGAACGCCCGGCTATTAGGTTTGGAAACCTCACTTTCTACCCAGCGTACAAGCATAGGATTGACCAGTTCTATCAATATATTGGCCCACCCACCGTTGTCCACTGATACTTCTGAGATAGATACTACCACCATCTCTAGGATTGTCCTGAGACCATGAACCAGCAAATTGTTCACCGTTCTTTCTTAGGACAAAGCGACACACCTCCATACTTCCATTGTAGTTATACGGAGTATCAAACCAGAGAGACTCAGAATCGTTTTTGACGATCCGTGCCTCAAAGGAATCATTGTTTAGACCGCGATCATATCGGCCTGGTGGTAAGCTCCACTCAAACACCCACTCTTCTCTTGGCTGCACCGTTGCGATCCCAGAGCTTGTTGCTCGATAGGACCTAGCTGTTGTTTTGGCTTCTTCGTAGGAGCTTGTGAGCCACCACGTTATGAGTCCAACTACAACCGCTATCACTATTCCCGCACCGCATCCATAACTTTTTGGTTGTGGTGTGGTAGCGGGTGTCGCGCCAGGAGTACCTGTTCCAGCAGCGGCAGCCGCTGCTGAGGCTCTATGAGCCCTTCGGTACCACAGGATGCCAAAGACGATGAATGGCGAGGCCAAAATTAGGCCAAGCAATATCACCAATCCCCACACCCCACACAGTCCGAAGATAACGACCAGGAACGCCACCATCATTGCTGTAGGAAGCAATCTCATTTTTTACCTCCCTTTTTTCCGTCTGATACAGGGGCAGTGACTTCTGCCTCGCTGTTTTTTGTTTTTGACTTTTTTCCTCCACCAGCCTGTATGGCAGTAGTGATACCCGTTGCACCACCTTCCACCCACGTACCAATACCCGTCTTAACCATTGCTGTGGTTTTCATGAAGCTCTGAACCATCTCCTTCGCATCAGACTGACTATACCCCTTGGCAAGCAGTTCAGCGTTCATCTTCATGAAGATTTCCACTTGCTCTCTGGAGTCAGCCTGCTCGGCTATCTTTTTTGATCTGATTTTATTGGCTTCCTGTTGGCCAACATACTTCTCATTATTTGCCTTCTGGATAGCCGCAGCATTTTCTGGTCCACCGGACAGCTTGTAATCAACGTAGGTGATCTTTTCTTGTTCAAAGGTTACCCCGTAAACTTGAAGCTCACCAATGTTGTCAACAATTTCCCTGACCAGTTCACACTGCTGACCCTTAGCTGACTTTTGATTAATCAGCTCGTCCTGGCTGGTCCGTCCTAGGTAGTTCTGCACAGAGCGCTTAAGCTTACCTTCAACACCAGCCATCCAGTCCGTTGTAATGATTGCCAGGTGTGGATTTACTATCCATCCCTGAAGTATCATCTGCACGTCAACCAGAATTCTCTGCAGCTTCTGGGTTTTGCTATTTTCTTCTGACTGGTCATTCATCCCATTGTCAGAATCCCCACCAAGCGTTAACTCTTGCAGATTGAACCCAAACGTGTGCGTAATAGCAAAGTTCCAAACTTTCTCGTTTTCGTGGGTGGTAAATTTCACCCCCTCGACACCGATCCAGCTCAATTTCTTTTCCATCACACTGTGAACGAATGGTATTCCAACGAAGCGGATTCCAAGCATTCTTTCTACCGGACCAAGTTCCTGCAATTCAAGGCCTAGCTCACTTTTTAGGACAAACTTACCCAGAGGGTAGCCGTCTTGTTTAATGAGTTTGGCGTCTTTCGAGTTGTAGATCACTCTGACAATCTCTCCGCCTTTAATAATAAAGGCAAAGCGATTTACCGGAAGAGTTACATAAAACTCCCTCAGGTCGCTCTTGGCGAACATGAGCACCGCTATTAGATATACAATCGTCGTGACCAAAAAGGCCAGACAAGCATATACCACGTACGTCATTATTCCTGTCGCTATCATACTAACCTCCTGCGCTTTTCGCGCTATTGTTTCCAAACCTGTCAAAGATCTGGCAGGGGACTTTCCCCAAGTTGAGGCAAATTTGCCTCGTTCGTATCTACCCATAATACTAGCATATTTAAATCAAAAAGTCAAGGAGAAATAATAGTTAAAATAACTATGTAGTATAGGCCTTTTATGGTTATTTTAGGTAATAGCTGTTTGCTAATTTATAATTTTTGTTATAGAATCTGGCTTACGCGCGGGTGGTGAAACGGTAGACACGCTAGCCTTAGGAGCTAGTGCCGCAAGGCATGGAGGTTCAAGTCCTCTCCCGCGCACACGGAATTATTTCCGTAATATATCCGCCCATAGCTCAGCTGGTAGAGCAGATCCCTCTTAAGGATAAGGTCGTAGGTTCGATCCCTACTGGGCGGACACACAGCGAAGGTTGTTAAAAAATAAATATGCCCGGATGGCGGAACTGGTATACGCGCACGACTTAAAATCGTGTCTCGAAAGGGATGTGGGTTCGATTCCCACTCCGGGCACCAAAATAGAAATTAACTTTTTGAGGCGTAGGGCGGAATTGAACCGCCGTATAAAGATTTTGCAGATCTTTGCCTTACCACTTGGCTACTACGCCGAACCTATATCTTAATTTTTTATTGTGATTTCGTCAATTCGCTGTCTATGCTTTTCACCTCTATCAATATCAAAATGAAAGAAAGGCATTCGTCCCGCTTTCACTTTTTTATTTATAAACTCACGGAAATCTCCCAGTTGTCGGCGAGCAAACTCTAGAGCCGCCTCCTGTTTGCTTTCTGGCAAAACCGTAAAAAGGATTGTGGCCTCTCTAGCCTCACCACCAATTTTTACATCAGTTACCGTAATAAGAGATTGGCCAGTGGATTCTCTCTGGAGAAACTCCGCCGCCCATTTCATTATTTGATCTCTTAATTTTTCATCTCTAAAAGTGGTAGTCATATTATTTTTGAATTATTTTATAGGCCTCTAATTTGTCACCGGGAGCGGGAGTAATGACTGATTGTAACTGACAGCCAAACTCTACGCCTGAACGCACCTCACTGGTTTTTTCTTTTTGCTGTTGTAGTTCTCTTATTCTACCACGTCCCATCTCAATTTCTCGGCGCATTATTTTAACTTCATCACCCAGTTTAATTTCACCTTCTTCTACTCTGGCCCCAATAATATTTTTATCCTTGGTGGCACTGAAGAATTTTAGTACTTTGGCCCGGCCGGTCATTTCCTCTACATTAACTTTAGGGGTTTTTGCCTCGGCCATTTCTGCTAGCCACTCCGTCAGTTTATAAATAATATCAAAGTTTTTTATCTGAATACCAGATTTTTCCGCAGAAGCCATCGCTTTTGAATCTATCTTAACGTTGAAACCTAAAACTAGGGAATCAGGTTTACCTGCTAGCATATTAATATCATTGTCAGTTATGTCACCCACGCCAAAGTGAACTATCTTTACTTTCATTCGGTCCGTCTTTATTTTTTCTAGTTCATGCTCAATTCCTTCTATGGACCCGGTAACGTCCGCCTTAATAATTACATTTATAATACCGGTATTTTCTGCACCCTCTTCAAATATTTCCTTTTTTATTACCGGTTCACTAAAGGCGGAAACATAATTCAAGGCCTCCTCTTTATCAGTAAAGGTAAAAAATTTATTTCCCACCTTTGGCAAAATATCAAAACCAATAATTCTAATGGGGGAGGAGAAAGTGGCCTCATTTATCTTTTTACCCAAAAAGTCTTCCATAATTCTGACTGGGGCAATAGATTTTCCACAAGCCACAAACATTCCATTCTTAATTGTTCCATCTTTTATTATCATGGTGGCGGATATTCCTTTTTTCTTGTCCATATTTGCTTCAATCACCACACCCTGGGCGTTAATACTTTTATCACCTTTTAGCTCTTCCATCTCAGCCACCAACAACATTAAATCCAGGAGCTCATTTACTCCTTGGCCACTTTTGGCAGAAATGGGGACAAAGGGGACAGAGCCGCCATAACCCTCAAGATATATTTCATTTTCGGCGAGATTAACTTTTGTTTTTTCAATATTAGCTCCGGGTTTATCAATCTTATTTATCGCCACAATCATTGGCGTTTCACTTTCCTTAATAGCCTGCAAGGCTTCAATCGTTTGTTTTTTCACACCGTCCTCAGCGGAGACCACCAGTACGGCTATATCAGCCACATCCGCCCCCCGTCTACGCATTTTTGCAAAGGATTCATGCCCAGGGGTATCCAAAAAAGTAATTTTCTTGCCATTATGTATTACTTCATACGCAGAAATTTTCTGGGTTATTCCACCCGCCTCAGAATCTACAATATTGGTTTTTCTAATATAATCTAGGAGAGTACTTTTACCATGATCAATATGCCCCATGATACAGATCACAGGCGGACGTTCTATTTGCTTTTGGGCATTTTCTTTCACCATATTGTTTTATAAAAATTGAATTTAAACGAAAAACGTTCATTTTATTTTATTTTGATTGAATCTCTAGCTTTGGTCATAGCCTCTTTTTCCTCGCCAGTTAGTTCATATTCAGAAACTAAATTTTTGACTGGTTTAGAAAAAACACTAACGCGATCTCGGGAATATAAACTGGAAATAATCACTCCATTTTTTTCCTCATTTATGAAAGCGGTGGCAAAGCTTTGGTTCCCGCCAGAGCCGTCACCTTTAAAAGGATTGAAACGAACTGTCTCCACCCCGGAGATGGTTTTTTTGAGTCTGGCATCATTACTCCTAAAAGTCTCTTCGGCTTCAGAGCGAAACTTTTTTAATTCAGCTATCTCCTTGAGTATTACAGACATTGATTCATCCAGGTTTTTGCCCTTACCAACTAGGAGTTTACCCAGTTTATTTTGAAGCCAAATAACCCATGAAAAAAGAAAAACTATAATAAGAGCGCTAGCTCCTAGGACATATATATCAAGATTCATACAGTTAGGGATTATACAGTATTTTAACAGATTTGCAAAGCGGGGATCTTTTATATATTATGCCCATATGAAGAAAGCTGTATATTTGGACTGCGCTTCCACCACGCCCCTTAAAAAGGAGGTTGTTTTGGCTATGAAGCCGTACTGGAGCCAGAATTTTGGAAATCCCAGCTCTATTACTGAAATTGGGGTAAAGGCTAGGCAGGTAGTAGAAAAAGCTCGTGCCGAGGTAGCTGACCATCTTTTAAGACGGCCAAACGAGATTATTTTTACCTCTGGAGGTACGGAGTCAAATAATTTAGCAATTTTCGGTCTGGTAAACAGTTTAGAAAGTCAGGGGGTAAAAATTTCAGCGTTACATTTTATTACTTCAAATATTGAACATAGTTCTATTACGGAATGTTTTAAGGAGTTAGAAAGACGGGGGGCGAAGGTAGATTATCTAAAGGTAAAAGAAAACGGAATAGTGGAGCCTAGAGATTTAAGAAAACTAGTAAAATCAAATACTGTTTTGGTGTCTGTGGGTTATGCCAATAATGAAATAGGAACCGTTCAGCCTATCCGGGAGATTGCCGGTGAGGTGAGGCACGCCAGAAAAATTAATAAGATTTTAAATACGGAGGGGATTAGTCAGTATCCATATTTTCATTCAGATGCCAGCCAGGCTGGATTATATTTTGATTTAAATGTAAATCAGCTAGGGACAGATCTGCTGACACTAGATGCCCAAAAAATTTATGGACCTAAAGGGGTGGGGATACTCTTTATCAGAGCTGGAGTAAATATTTTACCCATGGTTTTTGGTGGGGGCCAGGAAAAGGGGATAAGACCGGGGACAGAAAATGTGCCGTTAATAGTTGGTCAGGCCAAGGCCCTAGAATTAGCAAGAAATAATTTTATGAAGAAGGCTGAAAAAATAAAAATAGTTCGTAATTATTTTTGGCAGAAAATTCAAACGGAAATACCCGAGGCTATTTTAAATGGAGACTTAGAAAATAGGCTACCAAATAATCTGAACATTTCTATCATTGGGATTGACCCTGAATTTACCGTTCTTTCTTTAGATGAAAGGGGGATCATTTGCTCCACCAAAAGTGCTTGTAATCATACGGCGGACAGCTCTTTTGTGGTTCAGGCGCTTGGCCAGGGGGCGGACGTGGCAAAATATACTTTACGGTTTTCCTTAGCTGAAAATGTTACTAAAAAAGACATTGATTTTGTTGTGTCGGAGCTTAAAATTATTATTGAGAAACAGCTAAATCAAAAATTTATTTAAACTACTTGCATTTTTTGAAATAAGTTCTATAATTCAGGTATGGATATGGAAAAACTCACAAAACAACAGATTGTACTTGTGACTCTACTAGTGAGCTTTGTTACTTCTCTGGCCACTGGTATTGTTACTGTAGCTCTTATGGATCAGGCTCCGCCCGGGGTGACCCAGACTATTAACCGTGTCGTGGAAAGAACTATTGAAAAAGTTGTTACTCCACCAACAAATAACAATGCCGCCGCCGTAGTTACTAGAGAAACTATTGTGGTTAAAGAGGATGATAAAATTGTTGAGTCAGTAGATAAAAACAAAACCAGTATTGTGAGAATTTATACTAACACCACAAACTCTGGAGACGTGGAGCCTTATATGTTTATCGGTTTGGGGACAATTGTTTCAAAGGATGGGTTGATTGCTACTGGTGATGTATTTGCAGATAGAAGCGGTAAGTATTTGGTGACCCAAGATAATATTAAATATTACGGGGTAAATATTTTACCGAAGAAAGACGGTGGTCAATTTTATTTCCTAAAAATTATTCAAGATGAAAAGAGTCCGGTGGTATTTACGCCAGTTTCATTTTCTGATTCAAATAGCCTGAAGCTTGGTCAAACCGTTATTGCTTGGGGTGGTCAAACTCAAAATTCAGTTTCCACTGGTATTGTTTCAAGCTTGATTGATGTTGAAGGTACAGTTAATCAGGCCAGTACCACCGCTATTACGGCAAAGGAAATTACAGCTATTAATACCAATATTAATTTAAGTGATAGTTTAGCCGGTGGACCATTGTTAAATCTGTATGGGGAGGTGGTGGGTATAAGAGTCAGCCCAAATATTTCTAGTGTGTATAATTATTTACCATCTAATATTCTAAAAAAGGAAGTTCTCAATTATGCCTCCGTTCAATAATTTTACAACCAAGGCAAAAGAGGTGATCAGACGAGCTCATGAGCTGGCTATTGAACGTGGACAAAATCACGTAAACCCCACTCATTTATTGCTGGCCTTAATTATGCAGGAGGAAAGTATGGTTTCCTCAATTTTGGAGCGGCTAGAAGTGGATGTGATGCTATTAACGGATTCTTTACTTGAAGTAATAGATAATATTTCTCCTGGCACAAATATTTCCTCACCGGCTATGCAAATATATTTAACCCCGGAGCTAGCCTCTGTGATTGAATTATCCGGTAAGATTGCTCACGAACTAAAAGATGAATTTATTTCTACTGAACACCTTTTTATTGGTATTTTAGATATTCAGAGCCCCGCTAGGGAGATGCTTATTCGTTTTAAAATTGATCGAGTAAAGGTGATAAAAATTTTGACGGATATTAAAACCAATAATCCTAATGAGGTTCCAATTATAAAAAAGTATAAAGCTATTTCTAAATATACTAGAAATCTAACAAAATTAGCGAAAGAAAATAAATTAGATCCGGTGATTGGGCGGGATGCAGAAATTGGCCGGATTATTCAGATATTATCCAGGCGAACAAAAAATAACCCTATTCTGATTGGTGAAGCGGGGGTGGGTAAAACGGCTATTGTAGAGGGCCTGGCTTTGCGTATGTCCACCAGTGATGTGCCAGAGTCACTAAAAGATAAGGAATTGGTTTCCTTGGATATGGGGATGCTTATTGCTGGGACAAAATATCGTGGTGAGTTTGAAGAGCGCCTAAAAAATATTATTAAGGAGATTGAAAAATCAGAAGGCAAGATAATTATTTTTATTGATGAGATCCATACTATTGTTGGTGCTGGTTCGGCTGAGGGATCACTTGATGCTTCTAATATGTTGAAGCCGGCTTTATCTCGTGGCGAGTTTAGAATTATTGGTGCCACTACCACCAAGGAATACCAGAAGATTGAAAAGGATCCGGCCTTAACCCGCCGTTTTCAATCTGTCTATATTAACGAGCCTTCATTGGAGGATGCCATTGCTATTTTGCGTGGTTTGAAAGAAAAATATGAGCTGTATCATGGAGTGAGGATTACTGATGATGCTATTATTGCGGCGGTGAATTTAAGTTCCAGATATATTACTGATAGATTTTTACCTGATAAAGCGGTGGACTTGATTGATGAAGCGGCCTCATCCTTAAAAATTTCACTGGAAAATATGCCACCAATTTTGGAGGAAACTCATAGGCGGGTTTTGCGTTTAGAGATTGAGCGTGAGGCCTTGAAAAAGGAAGCGGAGGCGGGTGATAAAAAGGCCAAGACCAGAACAAAAATTATCGAAAAAGAAATTGCTGACTTGAAGGAAAAAACTTCGGAGATTGAATTGAAATGGAAGAATGAAAAAGAAACTATTACGGATATAAAAGCTATTAAGAAAAGTTTGGAGCAAGCTAGGATAGAGGCCGAGTCCGCGGAGGCCAAAGTAGATTTAGCCAAGGCGGCGGAGATCCGTTATGGCCGTATTCCGCAGATGGAAAAGGATTTAGCGGTAAAAGCCAAGAGATTAAAAAGCTTGCAAAGCTCCAGACGAATGCTTAAGGAAGAAATTGGGGAGGAGGATATTGCGGATATTGTTTCTCGTTGGACCGGGGTGCCAGTTACTAGGATGCTAGAAGCTGAAGCGGAAAAATTAAATAGGATGGAGGATGAATTGAAGAAAAGAATTATCGGTCAGGATATAGCTGTGAAGAAGATTTCTGATACCGTAAAGCGCTCCCGAGCGGGGATTTCTGATCCCAATAGACCTATTGGCTCGTTTATTTTCCTTGGTCCAACTGGGGTGGGTAAAACTGAATTAACCAAAGCTTTAGCGGAGTTTATGTTTGATGATGATAAATCTCTGATCAGGGTGGATATGTCAGAATTTATGGAACGCCATTCCATTTCTAAATTAATTGGTTCACCTCCAGGCTATGTGGGTTATGAGGAGGGGGGAAATCTGACAGAGATGGTTCGTCATCGCCCATACTCAGTAATTCTTTTTGATGAGATAGAAAAAGCTCATCCAGAAGTATTCAATATTTTATTACAGGTGCTAGATAATGGCCGGCTAACTGATGCCAAGGGTAGATTGGTAAATTTTAAAAATACCGTTATTATCCTTACTTCAAATATTGGTGCTCAGTTTATAGATAAAATGGAGGAGATTGGTTTTAGTATGGAAAAGAGCAAGAAGAATGAATATGAAGATGTGAAAGGCAAGGTGACCAAAGCTCTAAAGGATCATTTCCGTCCAGAATTTTTGAACCGTCTTGATGATGTGATCATCTTTGATATTTTGAGTGAGACGGCTGTAGCAAAAATTGTGGATATTCAACTTGATATAGTTCAGAAAAGATTGGCTGAGAAGGAAATTAAATTAATAATTAGTAAAGAAGTTACCTCATATTTAGCAAAGGAAGGTTATAATCCACAATACGGAGCTAGACCACTGAAGCGTTTGATTCAAGATAAAATATTAAACCCTGTTGCTTCACTAATGATTTCTAGAGGAGTGATGTCTGGAGGAGTTATAGATATTGGTTTGAAGGGAAGCGAATTTACTTTTGAAGTGAGAGGGAAGAAAAGTAGGGGTTTGGTTGTAAATCAGACGGTTAAGAAGTAGTCAAAGGTAAGTAGTACGTAGAACTATTATCCTTGACTATTAATGTGCCTCTGGTATTATTAGCCTGTGCAACCAGCTATTTCTAAAATTAAAATTGCTAAACTTAAGGAGCTCTATTTGAAGGAGGGTAGAAGTATGTTTGATGTGGCTAGATATTTTGGTGTTTCAATAGACGCTGTGGCCTATACAATGCGTAAAAATGATATACCAAGAAGAAGCCTAAAGGAAGCTAGTAAATGGTCATTCCAAAACAAAAAGATGACCTTTAAGAGAAAAAATATCAAAGGTCTAAAAAAGATTTCGACCGAAATTATTTTAGCGATGCTGTATTGGGGAGAGGGTTTTAAGGGGCACACAAAAAGTCACTTAGCCACTGTAGATTTTGCTAACAGTGATCCGGAGATGATTAAGTTATATATTAGGGTTTTTAGGAATATGTATGAGTTTAATGAAAAGAAGTTAAGGGTCTTACTTTATTGTTATTCAAACCAGAATATTCCAAGTTTAATAAATTTTTGGTCCAGGTTAACAAAAATTCCAAAATCACAATTTACCAAACCATATGTCAGGACTGATTCGCGAGAAAATGTCAGAGTTATGAAATATGGTCTGATCCATATTCGCTATAGTGACAAGAAGCTCTTGATTGATATTAAAAATCTGATAGACTGTGTAAAGTCTAAATATGCGTAGGTGGCAGAGTGGTCAATTGCAACGCGCTGTAAACGCGTCGCCCTATGGGCTCCGGGGGTTCAAATCCCTCCCTACGCACAAACAAAATTGCTGAAGGGCAATTTTTTGTGCGACGAAATAAGTGTTTTGAAATATATATCAATTTTATGATATACTAAACATAGTTTTATTAAAAATTAATTATAAAAAATATGGGTTACACAATTGCAATAGTAGTTATTCTTCTTGTGATTACCAGCATTCGTCAGATTAACCAGTATGAGCGCGGGGTAAAATTTACATTAGGTAAGTTTACTTCTATTATGGAGCCTGGTTGGAGATTAGTCTGGCCGGTCATTCAAAGTTTTCAAAAAGTGGATGTGAGAACCAAAGCGGTGGATGTGCCTGATCAAAATGCTATTACTAAAGATAACGTATCTGTCAGAGTAAACGCCGTTATTTATTATAAGGTGAGTGATGCTAACAAAGCTATTATTGAAGTAGAAGATTTTCGTTATGCTATTTCCCAGTATGCTCAGACCACGATGAGAAATATTGTGGGAGAGGTGACTTTGGACGAATTACTTTCTAGCCGGGACAAGATTGCTGATAGAATCAGAGAAATTGTGGATAAGGAAACTGACGCTTGGGGTTTGAAAGTTCAAAATGTAGAATTAAAAGATGTCAGCCTTCCAGCCGAAATGGAAAGAACTATTGGTAAACAAGCTGAAGCTGAGAGAGAAAAGAGGGCGGTGATTATTAATTCTGAAGGAGAGTTGGCGGCTTCGGAAAATATTTCTAAAGCGGCCGCTATGCTGGCAGCCACTCCGGGTGCGCTTCATCTTAGAACTTTGCAGTCTATCAACGACATGGCTTCTGACCAGAGTAACACTGTGGTTTATATGGTGCCGGTAGAAGCCCTGAAGGCCCTTGAAGGTTTTGCCAAGAAATAAGCCGTTTTCAGTGTTGGAAGCCTTACTTGACAAAATCTGTATTTGGGTATATACTTGACGTAGTTAAAAGTTGTTCTTTTAAATATTTGCGAGATGGTAGTCATAGCCAAAAGTTTTTATATTTATGAAAATTTTTGGCTGTGACTACTATGGTCTACGGTCCCTTAGCTCACGGGTAGTGAGAAGTCCGGAGTTTACAACTCCAGGAGGTTATCATGGCTAAGTATCATAAGTACACCGGCGGTCAGATTGAAGCAGTGTTGAACATGATCGGTGGCGAGCCGGTCATGGACGCTCTTCTCCATCATGAGGTTGAATTGGTTGTGGTGACAAAAACAATCAGTCCCACCCAGGTGAAGTGCGAAGTGGTCAATGCTTGTCATTGCTCAATCTGTGGCGGACCCTTTGCTGATGGCGAAACGATATGCGTCAACCGTCATGAAATCGGTCAGATGTACAACAGGAAGTAGATCAACCCCGCAACAACATAGAGCCCCCTTCGACGATGGTCGCGGGGGCTTTTCTTTTACAAACTTTGTATTATCGCTCATTTTATTATAGTATTTGAATTGCAATGAATTTTCATATTATTACATTGTTTCCACATATTTTTGACTCATATATAAATGAGTCTATTTTGGGGCGGGCGCAAAAGGAGAAAAAAATTAAATTTAATTTTTATAATCCCAGGGATTTTGTTAAACCAACTAAATCTCAAGGTAAAAACAAACACCCATATTTAAAGGTGGATGATAAGCCATATGGCGGTGGTCCCGGTATGATCATGCAGGCGGAACCAGTGATCAAAGCCATTGAGCAGGCTTTGAAGAAAATAAAAAATGGCAAAAAGAAAATAATATTTTTAAGTCCAGCTGGCAAGCAGTTTGATACAGTTTACGCTAAAAGCGCGGTGAAGAAATATACCGATATCATTATTATCTGTGGACGTTACGAGGGGGTTGATTCTAGAGTGAAGAAAATTTTTAAAGCCGAGGAAATTTCCGTTGGTCCTTTTGTGGTGACTGGTGGGGAATTGCCAGCCATGATTATTACTGATTGTATTTCCAGGCAAATTGAAGGTGTTTTGGGGGATATAAATTCCCTAGAGGAAAGACGAATTTCTAGTTCAGAAATGTATACCAGACCTGAAGTCCTCACTTACAAAGGCAAAAAATATAAGGTACCAGCCGTCCTTTTGTCTGGCAATCATGCTAAAATTGACGAATGGCGAAAAGGCAAAAATTCATAATTGGCATAGATGAAGTGGGGCGGGGGCCGGTGGCTGGACCAGTGGCGGTTTGTGCCCTATGCTTGCAAAATAATTTTAATATTAAGAAATTTAAAAATTTTAAGGATTCAAAAAAACTCTCACATCTTCAGAGACTTAAATGGTTAGTAAAGATAGATGAAGAAAAAAAGAAAGGAAATATTGTTTACGGGGTTTCTTTTCAAAGCAATAAGGTAATAGATAAAAAGGGAATTGTTTTTGCCATTAAAAAAGCCTTAGCAAATTCTCTAAAATGTTTAAGGAAAAAACCAGCAGACTGCCTGGTGTTATTAGATGGTGGTTTAAGAGCTCCGGAAAAGTATAAAAGTCAAAAAACCATTATAAAAGGTGATGAAAAGGAGCTGGCTATAGCTCTAACTTCTATTGTGGCCAAGGAAACTAGGGATGGTTTAATGGTCAGATTGGCCCGGAAATATCCGTCTTATGGTTTAGATAAGCATAAGGGATATGGTACGCGAGAGCACTATAAAGCCCTGAAAAAGCATGGCTTATCCCCCTTACACCGGAGAAGTTTCTTAACTAAAATAAAGGCTTGACCCTGTAGTAGATTTTGTCCCAAAATTCACTACGGGGTTGATTTTAAAATCGAAATAAGTTATAGTGTTCTGACTATGGTAAATCATATGAGACATAATCGTTCCCGAGTGGGAATGACCAGATCACATCATGCCCTTAAGGCCCAAGGTCTTTCTGTTTGTCCAGATTGTAAAGCAAAGAGATTAAGTCATAAAGCCTGTGCTAATTGCGGTAAGTATAATGGCCGAGTGGTGATAGATGTGATGGCTAAAACTATTAAGAAAGAGAAGAAACTCAAGGCTCAATCAAAAGAGGGAGCTAAGTAAAAAAGCAAGAATTGTTTGATTTAAAAATGTCTGGCCGAGACTTCCGAGCGAGGAAACCCGAGGACTTTTAAAATTAAATAATTCTTGCTTTTTTGTTAATCTAAAGATATAATTGCCCCAGGTAATCTTTTAATTAAAAAGTTATTTACAAATGGCAAATAGGCACATTGCAAGATCCATAGTTCTTCAGACCCTTTTCGAACTTGATTTTCGAGATTATTCTGGTGTGGAGGCTAATGAAGAAATATTGGTGCGCAATGCCGCTGAATTTGCTAATGATGTTGTAGATATCTCCTTTGTGCGGTCCCTGCTTAATGGTGTTTTGGGTAAAAAAACGGAAATTGATTTGGTGGTTGAGAAAGCCGCTCCGGATTGGCCGCTGGATAAAATCTCCATGGTGGATAGAAATATTTTACGGATTGGGCTTTACGAGCTTCTTTTTGCTGACTCCAAAGAGGTGCCCGCCAAGGTGGCCATCAATGAAGCCATAGAGCTTTCTAAAAGTTATGGTGGAGAAAAAAGCAGTAAATTTGTAAATGGTGTTTTGGGCTCAGTTTATAAAGAGTTGGGTGAGCCGGATAAGGACGCGGTTTCTAAAAAGAAAAAGAAAACCATTATGGATATTCCGTTTGAGGATATGCCTATTGAGAAGCTGGGTGGGGCCGTGGTTTATGCGAAAAGTGGTGATGATTATTACTTAGCTTTAGTTCACGATGTTTTTGGTTATTGGACCTTATCAAAGGGTGGATTAAAAGCAGATGAAGTTGAAAAAGATGGAGTGAAAAGAGGCCTAAAAGAAGAGATTGGCTTAGATGCTGAGGTGATGGATGAAATTGGCCGTAATGAATATGTGGCCAATCACCCAGAAAAAGGGAAGATCCGTAAACAGGTTATTTATTTTTTGGCCAAAGCCGATTATAAAGATTTGGTTTTAGAAAAGGACAATGGCGGTTTAGATGAGGCTCGCTGGTTTAAACTGACCGAGTTAGAAAGTTTAAAAACATACGGAGATATCCTCCCGTTTATTACTAAGGCCGTGTCCTTGATTTCTCAATAGAAATAGCTAATATAGACATTATGCCAAAGAAAATAGGTCCAGATTTTAGTAAGTTTGAGGAAGCCTCAGGTATTACCTTTAAGAATAAGGAGCTGCTTCGCCGGGCTTTTACCCACCGTTCATATTTAAATGAAAATAGGAGTACGGAGTCATCTCACAATGAGCGCTTAGAGTTTCTGGGTGATGCCGTGCTAGAACTCATGGTGACGGAATATTTATTTGAAAAATATCCTGACAGTAATGAGGGGGATTTGACTGCTTACCGAGCGTCCTTGGTAAATGCCGTTACTCTTTCTGAGGTAGCGCAAAAAATAAATGTAAATGATTATTTATTACTTTCCAAGGGTGAAGCCAAGGATACCGGCAAGGCTCGTCAATATATTCTCGCCAACACTATTGAGGCTATTATTGGGGCTATATATTTGGATCAAGGTTATGATTCTTCAAAATATTTTATTTCTAAAAACCTATTTCACCTGATAGATAAAATTGTCGCTGATAAAAGCTGGATCGATGCTAAGAGTAAGTTTCAAGAAAAATCTCAGGAAAAAGAAAGCCAAACTCCTTTGTATAAAAGTTTGAAGGAAGAAGGTCCAGATCATGATAAGAAATTTACTATCGGGGTATATCTGAATGAGAAATTAATTGCGGAGGGGGCGGGAATGTCTAAACAAGAGGCGGAACAGGCGGCCGCGCAAAAAGCTTTAGAGATTAAGGGCTGGTAATTTACTCCTTGATTTAATCTTATATTTATGGTATAAACACCACAGAAAATTTGGTGTTTTTTACATTTAGAAAGGGAGGGGGAAATGACACATTGGAATATATCTGTAATTGCTTGTAGGGTTGTAAAGCAGTTTGGCCTTTGTGGAAACTGCAGTGAGTTTTTTGATCAGCCTTGTGCCGCAAAGCGTACGGTACTTGGCATCTTGAAAAATCTCAATGAAGGAGAAGAAAAGAGGACCCTACCTCCGAGACAGAGGTATGAAGGGCCTCAGTACCCAGGAACAGCCTAAAAAAGAAAAGGAGTACAAATGCCGAGGAAACTAGAAAGAGCAAGAGCCGTGCCGGTGAGGATTGATGACCGGAAATTAGGGGTGACCCTAAAGAAGGTTGGGGGAATGACAGAAGTTGTTGTTACTCCCCGGTTCGTAGGTCGGGAGGCAAAAGAACAGTCGTGGTCTCGCATGATGGATGTAGTACGCGATTATCCGGGTGATTAAGACTTGGGGGGAATCAAATGAGCGCACGACCACGAGGTCAGTGCGCTCTTTTTTTTATACTCATTTTTCTTGGATTTATATGAAATAACCTGCTATAATAAGGGCAACTTGTCCCGTTAGAAAATCAGCATACGCAAAAAGGATAAGGAAGAATTATCAGGTTGAATAATTTTTATGGTTACAGAACATTATTATTTTAATTTTCTACTGGGATGTTGAAAAGTATTGAACTAGTTGGTTTTAAATCATTTGCCAAGAAAGCAGTGCTTAATTTTAATACGCCCATTTCCTCCATCGTCGGTCCCAACGGTTCCGGTAAGTCAAACGTGGCGGAGGCTTTTAGGTTTGTACTTGGTGAGCAGTCTATCAAATCTCTCCGTGGTAAAAGAGTGGAAGATCTTATTTTTAATGGTGGCAAGGATGCACCTCGGGCCAACCGCGCCTCTGCCAAAGTGGTGTTTGATAACTCCCGCCGAATGTTCAATATTGATTTTGATGAAGTGTCCATTGAACGCGTGATCCATCGTGATTCCGTCAGCGAATATTTTATAAACGGTTCCGCCGTCAGACTAAAAGATATTATTGAGCTTCTAGCCTCGGCGCATATTGGTGCCTCCGGCCATCATATTATTTCCCAGGGCGAGGCGGACAAGATTTTGAATGCGAACATCCGTGAGCGCCGGGAGATGATTGAGGATGCCTTGGGCCTAAAAATTTATCATTATAAAAAAGAAGACAGCGAGAGGAAGCTCGCCAAGACCGAGGAAAATATTAAACAGGTGGAGTCCTTGCGCCGGGAGATTGCTCCGCATTTGAAATTCCTGAAAAAGCAGGTGGAGAAAATAGAGAAGACGATTGAGATGCGTGATCAGCTGAAGAATTTTTATTTGGAATATTTTAAACGTGAGGATGAATATTTAAAAAATGAGAAAGCTAAACTCACAGAGGAAAAGCGCGGACCACTTTCCGCCCTAGCCAAACTGGAGCAGGAGCTCAAACACGCCAAAGAAATTTTAAATAAATCCGCTAGTAAGGATATAAAAAGTGATGAGGTGATGTCTTTGGAAAGTAAACTTCGAGAAACCAGGCAGGCCAAGGATTCATTGATGCGGGAGATGGGTCAGATAGAGGGCGAGATAAATTATTTGGATCGTCAGTATAAAAAGCAGACTCAAGCCGCCACTTCCGCTGAGGCTAAGAAGGTGGACCTGACCGCGGTAGAAGGCCTGATTCAGACCGTAAATACCCAGATCAGTGAAGGTACCGCTAGTGAAGATATATCGGCTATAAAGGCCGTTTTGGGCAAAATAAAGGGCATTTTACGTGATTTTATTGATAAAAATAGCCGTAATGAAGCGGAATCTTCCCTAAAGGAGATGGAGCAGGAAATCGATGACTTGCGCCAGAAAAAAGTGGAAGCGGATGTGAATTTGTCACTTTTGAAAGATAAAGAAACGGAGCTCACCGGAAAATATAATAAAGTTAAGGATGAGATTGAAAAAGAAAAAGATTCTAACCGTGATGCAGAAAAAGCGGTGTTTAGGATTATGGCGGAGCAAAATGAAATCAATACCAGACTAGCTTCATTACAAGGTAGAGAGGAGAGGTTGCGAATTGATGAAAATAATTTTAAACAGGAGCTCACGGAGGCGGGGGTGCTGGTGGGGGTGGACGCCGTGCGTTATAAAGATTTACCTTTGGAAATTACGGCTGAAGAGCGTCATGTTCAAGAGGACCGCCGTAAGAATATTGAGAAAATAAAGATCCGCCTGGAGGATGCGGGTATTGGTTCTTCCGATGATACGTTAAAAGAGTATAGGGAAGTGAATGAGCGGGATGCCTTTTTGGAAAAAGAATTAGGTGATTTGAATATTTCTTCCGAATCTTTATTAAATTTGATTAAAGAGCTAGATGAAAAGCTAACTATTGAGTTCAAAATTGGGGTGGATAAAATCAATACCCAATTTCAGGAATTTTTCAGCAAAATGTTTGGCGGGGGAACAGCTCGCTTGTCCGTGATTAGAGAAATGAAGAAAAAGAAAAGTGATACGGATTTGTCTGCTCTGATGGATGGAGATAATCCGCCAGCTGGCGGAGGATGGGCGGAGGAAACAGAAGAAGGTGAGGAAGGAATTGATATTGAGGTGAATCTGCCAAAGAAAAAAATCAAAGGCTTGATGATGCTCTCTGGTGGTGAGCGTGCCCTGACTTCCATTGCTTTACTTTTTGCTATGTCTCAGGTGAATCCACCGCCATTTATTATTTTAGATGAAACTGATGCCGCTTTGGATGAAGCTAATTCTAAAAAGTATGGTGATATGATTGCCGAACTTTCCAAATATTCCCAGCTCATCCTTGTCACTCACAACCGTGAGACCATGTCCCGCGCCGGCGTTATTTACGGTGTCACCATGGGCGCCGATGGTGTCTCCAAGCTCTTATCAATCCAATTTGAGGAAGCCGTCCAGGTAGCAAAATAAAAAATGGAAGTAACTATTAATTTTCAAACACGCCACCCCTGGCCTGTTTAATTAGGGCTGTAAATAAGGGATTTTAAATGTGTGATAGAATGGATAAATGAAAAAGATTAAGAAGGATCCGCGAAAGATGGCCGGACACAGGCAGAGATTAAGGGATCGATTTCTGAACGGGGGACTGGGTGGTTTCCAGGATTATGAAATTGTAGAATTACTTTTAACTTTAGGCACGCCGCGGAAGGATTGTAAGCAGATAGCTAAGCAAACAATTGAGAGATTTGGCGGTTTACGAAATGTGCTAGATTCCTCCGTTGAGGATTTACAGAAAATTAAAGGTATTGGTCCTGTTAATGCTTTTGGTGTAAAACTTTTTCAAGCGGTGTCTGAGCGTCTGGCCAAGGAACAAATATCAGAAAAAATTACACTCGATTCACCCAAGAAAGTGGCGGATTATTTGCAAAAATCAATTGGGCGGGAGAAGAAAGAGCATTTTGTTATTTTATGTTTGGATACGCGGAATAATTTGATAAAAATCAGTAATATCTCCGTCGGTTCTTTGAATGCTAGTATTGTCCATCCTCGCGAGGTTTTTAGTGAAGCTATTCAAGTTTCAGCCGCCCAAATCATTATTGCTCATAATCACCCTTCTGGTATCACGGATCCATCAGAAGAGGATCTGGTCATCACCAAGCGCCTAATAGAATCGGGGAAGATTCTTGGTATTGATATTCTGGACCATATCATTGTCTCCAAAAGTGGTTATAAAAGCCTGAAGGAGGCTGATTTACTATAGATAACATTATAAATGTGATATACTTTTGTATATTAAGCGTGTTTTTATGCCAAAAATTTTAAAAAAGAAAAGCCTGAAATATAAGGCAAAAAAGGGTAAAAAAGCCTTGGTGAAAGAACCGATGGTTGTTTATAATGTTCAAAGTCTACAATTACCTCCAGCTAAAATATTATCTTCTGTAAAGAAAGAGCCTTTCTACCAGAAAGGGGATTTTGTTTTATATAATGCAGATTCAATAAAATTTCTACAAGAATTACCTGAAAATTCTGTAGATATGATTTTTGCTGATCCACCCTACCTGCTTTCAAATGGTGGTTTTACTGTCCACGCAGGAAAGATGGTCAGTGTTCATAAAGGAGATTGGGACAAAAGCAATGGTCTAGAAAAGGATTTTGAATTCCATTTGGCCTGGATTCAAGCAGCCAGAAGGGTTCTTAAACCAAGTGGCACACTATGGATAAGTGGCACCTACCACTCTATTTATCAGTGTGGTTTTGCACTACAGTGTGCAGGATTTCATGTATTAAATGATATTGCATGGTTCAAACCTAATGCGTCTCCGAATTTAAGCTGTCGTTTTTTTACTGCCAGTCACGAAACACTTATTTGGGCTAGAAAAGACAAAAAATCTAAGCATATTTTTAATTATGATTTAATGAAAAATGGAACTTGGCCAGAAGATGCTTTGAAAAAGCCAGGTCTTCAAATGCGTTCCGTCTGGTCCATGGGTACACCCAAACCAAGTGAAAAAATTTTTGGTAAACATCCAACACAGAAACCTTTAGATCTTCTTAAAAGGATAGTACTAGCTAGTACAAATAAAGGTGACATTATATTAGATCCTTTCACTGGTAGCTCAACTACTGGCCTAGCAGCGGTTATTAATAATCGAAAGTTTATTGGTATTGATTTAGAAAAAAAATATTTGGATTTGTCTATTAAAAGATTTGAGGATTTATCAGATAATTTAAAAAATAAATAAAATGATTGAAAAAGGAAAAGGTGGGGGAAATACAATAACAGGTTTAAATTTTGAAAGAGAAGGGGATATTTTACAACTTCTTAAAAAACAAAAAGGATATTCAATAAAAGGAAGAGTTATTTTTTATGAAGGAAAGGAGGTCGCCCAAAGCTATCAGAAATATGCTTTATATAAATATCTTGGATCAAAAGGTGTTGATTATAAAAAATATTTATCTAAAAAGCTTTTACCAGATGAGGCATTATATGTGATTGTAAATAACACCCTCTTTATCATTGAAATGAAATTTCAAAAAGTTGGTGGCTCTGTAGATGAAAAACTTCAAACTTGTGATTTTAAGAGAAAACAGTATGCTAAATTAATGGCTCCTCTGAATATTGAGGTAGAGTATATCTATATCCTTAGTGATTGGTTTAAAAATCCAGGATATAAAGATGTTTTAGACTATATAATATCTGTTGGCTGCCAGTATTATTTTAAATATTTACCATTACAAAAGTTAGGTTTGCCAGTACCGGAATTAAGTAAATAAAAAGATGTTTGAACAAAATAATAAAAACGGTGATAATAAAGTCTTAATAAAGGTTAAGGGAGATTTTATTGATAAATCTGACAGGTTTGATTCTGTCATCATCAGAGATCATAAATATGTTAGAGAGAGTACTCTACAAAAAATATTTTTTATTTCCTCGTTAATTGTTAATATGATTCTTATATATCAATTTATAAAGCTTTAATTAAATATTATGGATAACTACACACAAAATAATCAACAAGGAGATAACGTAATGAATTTTGGTATGCAACCTAGAAGCATGAACAATAGTTTACAAGAACAATTATTAAATATTATAACCACAGGATCTTCAGTTGATATAACATCTGTCTTGGGGGATGGAGAAGCTTATAATTTTGCAACTCAAATCAAGTCCTTTTTGGAGAGGAAGGGATATAAAGTAAATGGGGTCAATCAAGCTGTTTATTCAAAACCAGTTATTGGTCAAAGTATTGACGCTCCGAAGGATGGAGACAATACCTTCAAACTAATCATTGGAAATAATCAACAGATTTAAAGAAATCATAATTTTTATGTCCAAATACGAGAAATTTTCAAAAGAAGAATTGTTAGCGCTTGTTGAGAAACAGGATAATGAATTAAGCTCTAAAAAATATGGGCTTGTTTGGGATGCGGAAAGGGAACCGGAACAAGTGGTTTTAGATTGTGAACATAATTTGCCGGTTTTGAAATGACCGGCTCAGGAAAAATTATTTCTCGTTGGTTTGGTAAGACCATAATAAAATCAGCTAAAAGATTCACCTACGAATTAGCTCAAGAATCAATAAATAATACCCAGGGTGAATTTCATAAAGAATTAAAAACCCTAAATGAGATAGCAAAAAAACTCAGAAAAGAGAAAACTATCCATGGAGCAATTGATTTTGAACAAGATGAAGTAGCCTTTGAGCTTGATGCTAAGGGCAAGCCAATCAGAATTTACAAAAAGCAAAGACTGGATG
>Ga0247841_10000245_pt1 | contig 148401 bp, 158 predicted proteins | sample LaCruzMarch2015__2_FD_192410 | JGI IMG/M metagenome (GOLD analysis project Ga0247841, IMG submission 192410) | Freshwater microbial communities from meromictic Lake La Cruz, Castile-La Mancha, Spain - LaCruzMarch2015_18m | ecosystem: Environmental > Aquatic > Freshwater > Lake | place: Spain... | reverse complement strand
ACCATCAATAACATTCTTATCTAAAGGAGAAACAAAAACATTCGCATACGTATTAACACTAGTTGAATTCTTAGCAATCAAAGTAAACAAAAAATAATACTTCCTACCAGGCATCAACTTAGTAGCCTTAACCTCAGCACTATTCCAAGGATTAGACTCATAAACACCCTCTAAAAACATTTGAACATTATTTAAATTAGGCAAATCAGATTCTTTATACAAAATAACATCTCTAGTCTGAAGAGTTCGCTTTATTTCAACTACTGGACTCTCAACATAAATAAAATTAGTATCAGGAACTACAAGGTAAACTTTCTTTTTAGATTTTATTGTATTAGCTTGATAATAACCAGTTGTTGTAGTGCCCAAAGATAATAAGGAATTATCTTTATCAGATATTCTTTCATATAATTCACAATATGCATTAACTGTTTCTCCGTTATTTATTAAATTAAATTTTGCGTTTCCTGATCCTGTAATTATTTCTAAAATAACTTCTTTATCTGAAGTTAAATTAATTGAATTAATTATTCCAATTTGAGTTGATGAAACTGCTGATATTGAATAATATCCACTTGGCAAAGATTTGAATTCGACTCTACCATTTGCATCAGTAGTTTGGGGATCTAAAAAATTTGTTGCACCAAAATCACTTTTTCTTAAAGAAACAACAGCATTTTTTACAGGAATGTTTGCATCATCAATTACTTTTACTTTCAAATCAGATCCGCCTTTAGAAAGAGTTACTTGTTGTGGATTTTCACTAGCAGTTTTTAAATCAACTTTAACTAATTTTGTTTCATAATCAATAGTACTAATTACAACAAAATATTCTCTATTATTTACATCAGTTACAGGAGAGTGACCAACTACTCCTCCAAATCTAGAAGATAATTTAGTCAAATAATTAGTATCACTTCCTTTTTTATAAAATACTCTTACATCCGCTCCGCCAATACCAGTATTTCCATCAACTAATTTTAAATAAATTCCAAGAGCAGTTCCACCCGTTATAGGTGCAATAAAATTAGGAGTAATTTCAGCAAAAAATATATTTACATCAACTCTTTGATTAGATACAATTTGAAAAGTTCCACTTTTTTCAACACCATATAATGCAGCAGTGTAAGAATATTCTCCTGCAGATTTACTTTTTGTTACTAGTCCAGTAGGATCAACTAATACAGTATCTATTGTACCTAATTCATCAGTGATTGAAATAATTGCTTCTCTCTTTCCTGCAGTACTATTAACTTCAAAAGTAACAGAACCACTATCATCAATTTCATCTAAATAAATTGTTTTATTTTCTTCAGCTAGTCCAATAAATTCTTTTTTTTCATTATACCCTTCAGCAACTGCTCTTAACTGAATTGAATCACACCCGACAGGAAGATTAATTAAAAAACCTGAATCTAATTGATTTTTATTTGCAACTAAATTTTCATCAAGACTTCCCCCTTTCAAACATAATAAATGAACTTCTGCACTTTGGATTATATCTCTAGCTGCATCTTTTACTTTTACATTAATTATTCTTGAAGAAGAAGAAACTAATTGAGAAAGATAAATTTTGGCTTTACTATCTTCAAAAGAAATAATTTCAGTTGAAGTAGAATAACCTTCTTTTGAAACTTTAATATTTGCTAATTCTGAACAAGCCTTAAAAAAAGCTCTACCATTCGAATCAGTCCTTAAAGTAATATCCCCTGAAGTTAAACATTCTTGCCCAAAAGAAATAACAGCTTGAGGAACAGGTGCACCTTGTCTAGATAAAACAGTTACTTCTGCTAAAAATTGTGAACCTCCAACACCATTTGCACCACTAGTAAAAATAAAAATAAAAAGTCCTATAAATAATAATATTAAAATAACTAAAACTAACATAAAACTAGGAACTACTTTATCAATTGAATCAACTACATTTACAATTGGAATATATTTATCCAACCAGTCAACTAAATCATACCATTTATCTTCTAAAGTAGTATAAATTCCCAAAAAAAATCACTTCAACTTGTAAAGAAAAGGCTCTTTTTATTAATAAACCTTACTAATTAAACAAAAAATAAATTAATTAAATTTTTAAAAAAATTATTTTTTTGTTATAAAATACATTCCTACTGCAAGACAAATAAAAGCCAAAATCATACTGAATCCAGGATCAAATACCTGTAAATCAAGTATTTCAATTCCAGAAAATAAGAAGAAAACTGCAGCAATTATGCACAATATCCCTTTTTCTAAATTATCAGCCATTTTTTCATCAACCCTAACTAAAAAAACTAAATAATATTCATTCAAAATACTATAAAAATCTTTCTTTAACCGTAAAAAGTTACTAAATTAGGGTTTTTGCCACTTAACAAGCAAAATTCGTAGTTCGGCCACAACATAAACACCCAAATTTACTTCGCCGGCAACCCACCCCCCATAGGTTTATAATCTCCACTAAATAATAATTCAATTAGAAAAGCTAGTAATTAGCACTGAATAAGTGAAGAATGCAGCTTTTGTAAAAACAAAGGTGAAATATAATGGAAGGAAGACGATACGGAAACAGTAGACCTAGCTTCGGCGGGCCTAGAGAAATGTGCGATGCTACATGCTCAGATTGCGGTGCACAAACTAAAGTGCCATTCAAACCAATTGAAGGCAGACCAGTTTATTGCCGAGATTGCTACCAGAAGCACAAAAACGACAGACCAACTAATAGACCAAGCTTTCGAAGAGAAGGCGGGGACAACGAGTCTGACGAATCTCAAGAAGAGTAAAATCTTTGATGTTTAGCAAAAGAGAATAGAGGAGAAATTCTCTATTTTTCTTTCTAAATTTGAAAGAAAATCTAATTTTTAGTTTTTTTTTATTTTTTTGCTTCTATTTAGAGTGTATTTGTTTTAATTTTTTAACTTTTTCGCTAAACCTAGCATTTCTTTCCATTTGATTTTTTATTTGCCTTTGAGAAAGAGTATTAATGAAAGCTGCAATTATCCCTAAGCCAATGAAAATATAAAAAATAGTAAATATTTTCCCTAAATCAGTCACAGGAGCAAAATCCCCATACCCTACAGTTGCGAGGGTAGTAACACTAAAATACAAAGCATCAACATACCTAAAACCTTCGACAGTATGGTAAAAAATAGTCCCAATCCCAAGAACAAACAAAACAAGAATAAATAATACTCTAAACTCGTGATCATGAAAGTTCTCTTTAATTGAACTAAAAAAACTAGATAAGTATGAAAAAACCGCTTTAACCATTCAAAACCACACAAAAAAAAGAAAAAGCCCTTAGTGGGATTCGGACCCACGACCATCGGTTAATTTACCAATCTGACTATTCGTCGCAATCGGATACAAAACCGGCGCTCTACCAACTGAGCCATAAGGGCGATAATAATTATTTTGTGAGGCATCTTTAAAAATGCTTTCATTAGCCTAAAAATACAGATAATCTTTTGCATCACGAACATTTTTTTGTTGATTATTTTTAGTTTTCTCAATTCTCAAAGTTATCTCAGTCATACCAATAACTTTTTCTATTGGTAACAAATACCCTTGTTTAGTCTTAGCATCATAAATCCCAAAATAATCAATTTCATTCTTTGAGTACTTTTTAACTTGCCAATTATTAGAAGATTTTAACCTGCCAAATAAAACCCCCTCTTTTGACAAAGTAGATTTTATTTGAATTCTTTTGTAATCACCATTTTTTTGAATTAGTAAATCAATAGGACTATCTTCACCATATGGTAAAAAAACATCCCACCCTTCTCGAATAAATTCTGCAGCAAATCTTAACTCCCCTTCTTTTGCCAATTGTTTTTTGTCAGTCATACCAACCATATAGTATAACGAAGGTTTATTATAATTTTCTAATAAAATTTTGCAAAGCAAATAACACTCTTTTAAAATAATGCAAACACAATCCTAAAATGAAAATAGGGGAAATTCAACCAAAACTTTCAAAAAAAGAGGAATCTACTCTCTGTTTAGAATGCGGAGAATGTTGTAAAAGGTATTGGATTACTGTTCTCCCAACTGAAGTTACTAAACTTTCAAATGAATTAAATATCACTAAAAGAAAGTTTTTGGAAGAGTACTGTGAACTTAATGTAAAAATTTATCCAAAAAGCACAAAAGGGGTTTTAACTTACCCAAGTGTTTTTTTCCCAAAAGAAATAATTAACAAAATAAAAAAAAGAAACTTTTCAATTGCAGATAGTTTTTTTATCGTACCCCAAATTGTTCTTAAAAGAGAAGAAGTGTTAACTCAAACTTTCTTCAATAATCAAGTGAAGAGAGAAAAAAGAAATGCATGTATTTTTATTGATGCAAAAAACTGTTGCAGAGTTTATGAAGCACGACCAACCCCTTGCAGATTATTTCCATTTATTGCAATGCCTGATCTTCGAGAACAATATCCTTTCTGTAAGTTGTACCAAATGACAGAAAAAAATCTTTCAATAGAATCAAAAACTTATTACTCAAAGGTTCAAGATTATTTTAAAGAAATTGATAAAAAATCTTTTATGAGTGTTTGGCACTATTCTCCAAAAAAAGGAATTTTGTTTTTCTCAGATAGTGAAATTGGAAGTATTACACTTGATGAATTAATTTTAATGATGCAAAAAAGTGAATAACAAAAAGACAAATTAAAAAATATTAAAAATTTAATTTATTCAACATATTCACTTAACTCAGGAACTAAAAGCAATTTCTTTGAATCAACATATTGTTCTTCAATAGTATTTGCATCCATGATTGATTGTCGCTTAAATTCAATATAATCTATGAATAAATAATTCAAAGTGTTTGAAAAAACATTTGCTTCTCTTACGTCACCTTCAAACAATTCTATTATTTTACTTTGATTCAATATCAAAGGAATACTAATCTGTTCATTTTTCGCCAAAACAATTGTTGAATCATATTCAGGCTCGCCAATTCTAACACTAAAAGCTTCATTTAGTTCAATTATTTTCAATAAAAATGTAGAGAAAGCAGCTTCTTTTGAATAAAGGTCACCATTTGGTTTTGAATTAAATAAGTCTCTTTCCTTATCCCTCATCCAAATAAAATCTGCTCTTGCAGAAGCTAAGAAATAATCATCAAGAATATCTTCTTTATCAGTAACTAATTCTTCATCAATTGAATTCAAATAAGCATCAATCTCTGCTTGGTTATTTGTGTACATATCAAGAGTATAATTAGCTTTTTCTTCAGAAACATAAACTCTTCCAACATTTAATTGCAAAAATAAAATAGAACCCAAAAGAATCAATAAAACTACCATGAATCCATTATTTTCTTTAGTAAAAAGAAGCATTTCTTTTAAAATATCTTTTTCTTTTTTCACAACAACTTTTTTCATAATAATACCTAATTCATTTCAACTTTAAAAATCCAACTGCACACATAAAAAATCAAGAAATATTAACTCCTATTACTCTGTTATAAACTTTTAATCCTTCAAACAAAATTACTGTCATAATCCCTGCCAAAATGCAATAAAATAAATCAATCGGATGAAGGAATGAGAAGTGGAACAATTCCTGGAAGAAAGGAACATAAAGCACAATCAAAAGTAATACTATTGCAACTCCAGCAACTAGGTAAAGTGCTTTATTTGGCGAAGATAATGTTTCAAGAATAGTTTGTGAGTTTGAGCGCATTGAGAACACAATTAATAGATTTGAAATTATAAGAATTGTAAAAGCTAATGCTCTTGCATTTACATCCATTTCATTATTCATCAATGCAAATCCAAATACAACCAACACAACAACTAGAACAAATATTCCTTGAACTATTCCAATAAACAAAGTTTTTTTATCAAACAAAGGCTCATTTAATTTCCTTGGTTTTTTCTTCATAATATCTTTTTCTTCAGGTTCTGCTTCAAATGCAATTGAACAAACAGGATCAATTATTAATTCTAAGAACGCAATGTGCGCAGGGAAAAATATTAACGGCCAATTAAATAAAACTGGAAATAGCGCAAGTCCTGCAATAGGAATGTGTATTGCAATAATGTAAGTCATTGCTTTTTTTATGTTATCAAATATTCTTCTACCCATTCGTACTGCTTTTACTATTGAAGCAAAATCATCATCAACGAGAACTATTGCACTTGCTTCTCTTGCAACTTCAGTACCTCTTGCACCCATAGCTATTCCCACATGCGCTGCTTTCAGCGCAGGAGCATCATTTACTCCATCCCCAGTCATCACAACTATTTCTTTATTTTCTTTCAAAGCATTTACAATTCTTAATTTTTGTTCAGGAACAATTCTTGCAAATAAATTAACAGTTTTTACTTTCTCTCTTAATTCTTCCTGACTCATCCCTTCAAGATCTTTTCCAGTTATTATTTTATCATAACTCAAAAACCCAGCTTGTTTTGCAATATGTTGTGCAGTACCCGCATAATCTCCAGTAATCATTATTACTCGAATTCCTGCTGTATAACACTCTTTTATTGCATCAGGAACACTTTTTCTAACAGGATCCTCAAGCGCAATTAGCCCAAGGAACTCAAATTCAAAATCGTGCTGAATTTTCGGAAAATCAATTTCTTCAAAATTATCTTTATTTAATTTGAATTTTGAAGAGGCGACACCAAGTACTCTATACCCTTTGTTTGAAAAATTATTTACTTGTTTTAGTATTTCTTCTTTTTCACTTTTACCTAAATGACAAAGTTCAATTATTGCTTCAGGAGCTCCTTTTGAAGCTACAGTAAATTCTTTCTTATTTTCACTCCCCCACACGTGAGACAAAGCCAAAAGTTCTTTTGAGAGAGGATATTCTTTAATTAATTCCATCCCATGAGAATCTAAAAAAGATAATTTTTGTTTTACTGCTTCCTTAATTGCTTTCTCCATTGGATCAAAAGGAATTTTTTGGCTAGCAAGTACAGAGAACTTTAATAATTTTTCAAAACTTTTTGGAACAGCACCATCACTAAAATCATATTCTTTCCCATTAGCAAAAATTTTTTTCAAAATCATTTTATTCATTGTTAAAGTTCCTGTTTTATCCACACAAAGAACCGTTGCTGCCCCAATATTTTGAATTGAATTTAATTTTCTTGTTAATGCATTATGTTTTGACATTCTCCAAGCCCCAAGAGCCAAAAAGACTGTCATTACTACTGCAAACTCTTCAGGAATTATTGACATTGCAACTGCAAGTCCACTAAGTAATGCTTCAACAAAATTATTTGTTGTAAAATAATAAAATACAACAATTAAAACGCAAATAAAAAATCCGATTGTTGCAAAAATTAATATTATTCTATTTGTTTCTTTTTGCAAAACAGTTTCTTCATTTTGAGGTTTTACTAATTCTTTTCCAATTATTCCAACTTGAGTGTGAATTCCAATTTTAAGTACTCTTGCAATTGCATGCCCGCCCACAATCAAAGTGCTTGAATAAACAAATGGAGTATCTTCCCCCCCAGGCACACAAAACTTTGAATTTTCATCACCCTCACTTTTTCTTACTGGAAAACTTTCTCCACTTAATAGTGATTCATCAACAACTAAATTGCTTGAAGATAATATTACTGCATCGGCAGGAACTCTGTCCCCTTCTTCAAGTGCAATTAAATCCCCAACAACTACTTCTCTCCCAGGAATTTTCTTTTGCTCCCCATTTCTAATTACTGAAGCTCTTGGACTTGACAAATCTTTTAATGCTTCAAGTGCTCTTTCAACTTTTCTTTCCTGATAAATTGTTATTCCAATTACTAAGAAAACAAAAACCATCAAAAGTAATGCATCATTAATATCCCCAAACAAAAAATATAATGCTCCGCAGGCAATCAAAAGAAGAAACATTGGTTCTTTTAGTACTTCCAAAATTATGTGCAAAAGAGTGTGTTTTTTTGTAGAAGGAATTTCATTATACCCATGTTTTAGAATCAGTTTCTTAGCTTCTTCATCAGTAAATCCTACAAATGAATCATGCTTGAAAATGTTACTAGACATTTAATATTCAAAAGGCAAGAAGAATAAAAGGGTTACTAATTGCAATAAATAACCCCCAATCTTAGTCCAACAAATAGAGTTTTAAGTTAATTACTTTTTAACAAAAAGTGTTTGAGTAGGGAAAGCCATTTCTATTTTTGATTTCTCAAATTCTTTTTTAATTTCAAGACCAACTAAATCTCTTGCAGCAACCATATCTTCCCAAATTCCGCGTTTAGTATGAAATATTACTAAAATATTTATTGAACTTGTCGCAAATTCTTCCAAAGCAACCGTAAACTCATCATCACAGTATTCACAGTGTTTAATCGCATTAGTAATTATTTTTTTTGCTTCCTCAATTTTTTTATTAGGAGTAGTATAAGTAAGTCCAATATGCCAAGTAACTTTTCGCTTTAATGCCCCAGTAATATTAGTAAGTATTTCTCCAGAAAGGATACTATTAGGAACAATAACTAACTGCTTCTCAGTATCTCTAAGTTTAGTATACCTAAGATTTATTTCTTCTACTTTGCCAGTATAAGCTCCATTAGAAAATCTAATAGTGTCCCCAACAATAAAAGGTCTTGAGAATAAAATAGATAATCCACCAAACGCATCAGCAATAGTTTTTTGAGCTGCAAAAGCAAAAGCAATTCCGCCAATACCAAGTCCAGCTAAAAGCGCCATTACATCAATCCCCATATTATCAAGGATGATTATTGCCGCCATGAAAATAATTACAGCTTTTAAAGATTTTTTTAACCAAGGAACTAATTGATCATCAAGTTTTGTTTTAGATTTATTTACAATTGGTTTAATTATTCTTTCAAATAAAGAATCAACAAACCTAATAGCAAACCAAGCAATGTCCGCCATTATAAGTAATTTAATAGCATTATAAAAAAAATCATTAATAGAAGTTTCAAAAGTCAATAATTGAAATGCTACTACAAACCCTATTACAACTATAAAGAAAGCAAATGGCTCTTCCATCAAATCAATTAAAATATCATCAAAATCACTCTTAGTTTTAGCAGTTAATTTAGTCAAAAAATTCTTCGAAACAAAAAGAGAAATTCTAGACAAAATTATGAACAAAACAACTATTCCTAAGGCATAACCCCAAAGAAAAAGAGGATTTCCAAAATATACTAAATCAAATACACCCATAACAAGGAGTACTGGCTAAAAAAATTTAAAAAGGCTACTAAAGAGGTTAAAATCTTTAAAAAAAACAACCTAAACCAAGTAACCCATAAAGAAAAAGAATATATATCTAAAAACCCAACTTGATATTACAATGAAATTCTACCCTAATTCCCCTAAAGAAAAAGATTTGGTAAATTTTATAGCAAATGAAACAACTTTTTACACAACTCATGCTTTAACAGTTGTTAAAAGAACAAGACTCTTCGCACACAAATACCCTAAATTAATTCTTTTTCTAATCTGCACATTATTCGCATATTATTTGTTCAATAATGAATTATTCTCCAACATTGTCACAAATCTTGGATCTTACAAATATTTAGGAGAATTTGTTGGAGGATTATTATTTTCATTTGGTTTTACTACCCCCATAGCAATAGCAATTTTTCTAAAACTAACCCCAAATAATATTATTCTCGCTTCCCTAATAGGCGGATTTGGTGCATTAATTGCAGATTTAATCATATTCAAATTTATTAAATTCTCTTTTGAAGATGAATTTAAAAAATTAAAAAGAGAAAGACCGTTTCTTTTTGTGAAGAAAAATATATTTTCCCATATTAATCCAAAAATAGCTCACTATATCACTTTTGCATTTGCAGGATTCTTGTTTGCTTCACCCTTACCAGACGAAGCTGCGGTAATGGTGCTTGCAGGAATATCAAAAATAAATATAAGAGCACTAGCAGTAATAAGTTTTATCTTTAACTCAATAGGAATATTTATCATTCTTTTTATATAAGAAAAGACTTTAATACCACCTAAAACTTAACTAACTATATGCCTAGTTCAATCAAAAAGAAATTGAAAAACATTGCAGACAATACTGTATTTAACTACTTTATATTAGGAGTAATAATTCTTTCAGCAATTCTTGTAGGAATTAGAACAGATCTATTACTTGATTTACAATACAGTGAATTATTTACTTTAATTGAAAATTTAATCCTTGCAATTTTTTGCATTGAATTATTAATAAGAATTTTTGCTGAAGAGAAAGCGTTGAATTATTTCAAAGATCCTTGGAACTTATTTGATTTTATAATAGTTATAGCTTGCTTTATTCCATTCAAAGATAAAGCAATTTACGTTTTGAGACTTGTAAGAGTTTTGAGAACATTTCGTTTATTTAGAGCATTCCCAAATCTTCGACCAGTTGTTAACGGACTCATCAGCAGTATTTCTTCAGTAATATTTGTCGCAATGCTTCTTTTGATTGCAGTTTACATTTATGCAGTAATAGGAGTATCAATGTTTGCAAGCGTTGACCCAGTTCACTTTGGAACCCTTTGGAGAGGATTATTCACAATGTTTCAAATCTTGACTTTAGAGAATTGGAATACTATAATGCTTTTAGCAAACTCAGCTTACCCAATTGGAGGGCCACTTTATTTTATTTCATTTATAATAATAGGAACAATGGTAATCATGAACTTGTTCTTAGGGATAATAGTAGGGAACATGAGTAAAGCTCTTGATAAATTAAATGAAACTGATTCAATGAAAGATTATTTGAGTGAAGATGCAAAAAGAGAAAAAGAATTGAATTTTAGATTGAAGCGAATCGAACACCAATTGCATTTAATTGCAAGAAAAAAAAGAAGAGAAGTTAGTTTAAATAAAAAAAGAAAATAATTTTTTTGGATAAATTATTTATCCAAAAATCCGTTCTTCTTGAAGTACTTTGCATATTTTTGATCATGCTTTGCAAGGTGTTGTTCAAGCCAATCTTTTAAAAATAGTGCAAGTTCAGGGATTACTTTAACTCCCACTTCATCAAACTTATTACTAAACTTAATAGCATTACTCAAAAGTTTTTCATGTTGAGCCATGTGTTCTTTAGCAAAAGGATATTTATACTTTTCAAAATACCTTTCCTCAGTGGTAAAATGTATTCTTGCATACTCCATTAATTCAGTAATTAATTTACCAACTTTTTCTTTGTTCTCAGTAGGTTTTACCAAGTTCACTTTGTTTAAAAGTGCAATAAAGTGTTTGTGCTGGTCATCAATCTCTTTAATTCCCATACTTAGTTTTGGAGTCCACATAATTAAATCAGTCATTCTAATCACACCCTAGTCAGTTCTTAAAAAACTCTTTTGCCCTTATATTCGCTAGAATAATATCCTTTCCAGAAAGACTTGCTTTTGAAAATAATATATTAGCTTCAAATTCTTTTCCTTTAACTGTTTTACAAGTCCAGTCAAAGTAAGCACTTCCTTCTTTAAGTGCTTTTTCAACCATCTTTTTAATTTTAACTGAGGATAATTGTCCATCAGACTGCTTCTTTGGAGACAACTCATTTAGACTAAGAGAAATAAAGTCGTTATAATCTTTCACCAAAAATAACTTTAAAGCAGCAGGATTTCCTTGAGTAAACTTCCAAAGAGGAGGTTCAAGCGTCATTATAGCATCAAAAGAAGATTTACATAAAGTTTGATATCTCTCTTCACTCTCAACTTTATCAGTAATATCCCTCATTAGTCCTATTGCATGCCACTTTCCTTTCAATTGAACCGCAGAAATTGATAAATCAATCATAATAATTTTACCATCTTTTCTTTTCACAGGTAGAACAAAATTCTTTCCAAGAACAAAGCTCTTTCCAGTTTTTTCAAACTTATGCAAATTGTCTTTCTTTTCTTTATGTTCTTCTTGAGAAGGTATTATTGAGTGAAGCACTTTTCCATTCATCTCTTCGCTAGTATACCCAAGCATTTTTTCTGCAGAAACATTCCAAAATACTACTTTATCTTCATTATCAGTCATTACAATAGCGTCTCTTGCCGCATTAACTATTATAGAGAACTTGTCTTCAGCTTCTTTCTTTGCTTCAATCGCTTCCCCTAACCCAATATCAGATGCAGATAGATTTGATCGTAATATAGCAAGCTTCATACTAGCAAGTACTCTGTTCAAAGAATCAGTAAGTTCTTGTATTTCACTTGAATTTGCTTTTTCAAGTTGAACATCCAAATTTCCTTTTGTTATTTGAGATATTTGTTCAGATAGTTTTTTTACTGGCTTAACTATAATTCCTGAAATAAAAAATCCAGTTATAGCAAACACCAAAATTAAAATAATTCCTAATAAAATTTCATTATTGAATAATTCGTTACGATATACACCTATTGCTTCACTCTCATCAATTTTTGCCATTAAACACCAATTAGCTTCTGGAGAAACGTGTGCGTGGGTTCCAAGAACTTGAGTCCCTCTATAATCAGTAAATACTCCAACAGAATCTTCAGAAGTTGTTATATAACTTTCATCACCCTGCATTATTTTGTTTAAATCACTAAGGCACTTTCTTGATTGAACCGTATCAACCTTTTGCTTCAAAATAACATCAGGGATATACTTTGAAGGAGTAATCATATACCCCTCTGAATTCAAAAGAAATATTTCCCCTGATTCTCCAAGACCAGATCTTTGCGAAACAATTTTATTAAGTTCTGTAAGAGAAATTCTTGCAGCATAAACTCCGATTAAATTACCTTTTGAATCTTTTATAGGGGCAGAAATTACAACCCCATATTGTCCTGTAACTTCGGAAAAAAATACATCTTTAAAAGAAAGTCCTTTTTTACCATTCAAAAAATAATCTCTATCTGCTAAAACAAGTCCTTCATTATCAGTAATTGAAGAAACAACAACCACTCCGTTTGAATCAATCGCAAATAATTCGTAATAATAAGGACTAACTTTCATAGTATCAGTTAATCTTGTTTTTGCTTTTAAAAAACGCTCAGCATACGCTGCATCAGTTTTATTTAAAGGTAAAAGGTCTTTGAACACTACTCCTGTTGCATTTGAAGCTATTGCAGTTTTTTGATCATTTAAAAATGTCCTTAAATGGGCAGCTCTTGATTGTGCCGCAGTAGTAAGATGATCTTGAACTTCTTGAGTTATTTTTTGCTCAGAAATTGAATAAAAGAAATACCCTTGAGAAAAAACCGAAACTATAACTATTAAAATGAATGAGAGTAAAATAAAATTTTTTAGTGAAATCATTCTACTCTACCCCTCATCAAATTTTATTTCTAAACTTTACTTTTTTGCTACGATAAGTTTTGACAAAATACTCTTAACTTTAAATATTGCAACAAATAGTGCTATAATAAAGAAGAGTTCAGTGAATGCATATAATCCTTCTATTTCAAACACTCCAAACTCTGCAAGTGACCCTACAACTTCATGAAGTCCAAAAAATCCTATTGCAAATAATAAAAACTTCCAAGTAGTTTTTAGTTCACCCTTTAGTAGAGAATAAATCCTAATCCCAAACCCAACCGCTAAAATCGCAAGCACTAAATTAAGCACTTCTACAAAAGGCTCAAGCATTTCTAATATTGGAATAGACATTTCAATCATTTTATTCACTCCTTTTTTCTAAAAACTGATCCAAATCTGCTTCTGAAACTTTTTTAGTTCCATCATTCAGTTCTGATTCTGCTTTATATCCATATACTAAGCGTACCTTATTTTTAAACTCTTTGGCTTGCTCTTTTGAAATAATATTTTTGGATAAAACAAAATCCACATACCCAATTACCATATCTTCAATTAATTCTTTATCACCCTTCATTACAGTAAATTCTTTCTCTCCAAGTGGCCCTAAAACTTCTTTAAACAACTCCAAAATCTTGCTTTCCTCAGATTCTTTTGTAGAGAATAAAAGCTTTATTGACTTTCCTTCTTTCACAGGTTCAAACGGAACTGTAAAGTGAAATGTAGTCCCTTTTCCTTCTTCGCTAGTAAACCAAATCTTTCCATTTTGTGATTCAACAATTCCTTTGCAAATAGTAAGTCCAAGTCCATTTCCACCAACTTTTCTATACATAGTCTGTTCAGCTTGGAAAAATGGTTCAAATATTCTACTTTGAGCAGTTTTTGGAATACCTGCTCCAAAATCTTTCACAGAGAATTGAATCATTCCGTCAACAACTTTTGCCGAAACAATGATTTTTGATTTATCAGGAGAGAATTTCTTTGCATTATTAACAAGATTTCTTAATACTTGCATTACTCTGTCAGGATCAACTTCAATAACCGGTAGCATTGGAACTTCCATAACAAGAGTGATTTTCTTTTCAGACAAAAACGCATCCATTTCTTCCTTTAATCTTTTCACATAAGGAGAAAGACTTGTTTTTATAAAATTGAATTTCAATCTTGCTGCTTCAATTCTTGATATCTCAAGGAAATCTACAATAATATTGTCAAGTCGCACAGTATTTCTAAGAACTACATCAACTGCTTCAACCTGTTTTGCATTCATTTTTCCAAAATATCCTCCCTGAAGCATCTGTAATTGTGCTTTCATTGGAGTCATTGGACTTCTTAATTCATGACTTGTAATTGATAAAAATTCAGTCTTTGCTTTTTCAAGTTGTGCGTGTTCTTTGTCAATATTTTCAAGTGAAGTTATTGCTTTATTGAAAGTTTTAGCTAATTCTCCAAGTTCATCCTTTGAAGTCACTTCTGCTCTTACTTTAAAATTCCCTTTCTCAATTTCTTTTGAAACAACTTGTAAGTTTTCAAGACTTCGTGTAATTCTTTTTGAAAATACGGTCCCTAAAATTGAGAAACTAAGAATAATAATCAAACAAACCAATGCTGCTATTACCCAGATAGAATAAATTCTTTTTGAAATAAGTGAATTTGGAATAAAGGATACAACAATATGCCCATTACTTAATTTTTTGAAAAACAAAGTATCATTTTTCCCAAACACATATCCTTCGTTTTTAGTTTTTGAGGAATTTTTAAAAAGAGCAAAAAGTTCAGAATCTACTTCAACACTTGGTCTTGTTATATAATTATCTTTTTCATCCAAAATAAAAACTTCGTCATCAATTTCAGAATTTAGTGAATTAACATACTCTTGTTCACCTTCAAGACTTACATCAACACCCACAACTCCAACAAAATAATTCTTGCTAAACATAGGAACTACATAAGAAAACATCAAAACCCCCGTCTGAGAATCTTCATAAACCCCAGTCCACATTGAAGAACCTATTTTTTTAGGATCATAATACCACCCCATATCAGGATCAGACGGATTAAAAGTTTCTAAAGGTTCATTTTCTCTTAATTTTACTTCTCCATTTGAATCAACAACAAACCAATTTTCATAAACTCCTTTCATTTCATCAACATTATAAATGTCATAAATTGAAACAACTCCTAAATTTGAATTCTTTAAAAATTCAAGAAGATTAGACTCATAATCTAAATAAGATTTCATATGGGTCAAAAGATAATTTTTATCATTTAATGCAAGAGAATAATCAAAATCATCCAAAACAACTTTTGCAAAATCATTAGTGTTTGATTCTATAACCAGTGTTTGTTCATCTACATATCCAGAAGCATTTTCAGCAACAACTGAAAGATCATCCAGCATATCTTCACTTATTGAGTCACTTAAATAAAACCCAAAATAACCCGAAACAATGAGCGAAGCTACAATCACCGAAAATAGAATGAACAGATTTATCTTTGCACTCAGCTTCAACGTATCAAAATAAAACATTTTAGTTCAACCCAAAAATAAATCCTAATACCTTTAACTAAATAAATTATTTACTTAACCTTTATTACCTTATCAACAAACATACTTACTTCTTCTACAAGTTCCTCGTGTTCCTTAACATCAAGGCAGTAAAAAATAGCACTAGTTTTGCTATCCCTTATTTTGTTTATAATTGTCGAAAGGAATTTTGCAACAGGATCTTTTTTCTGATAAATTAAAAGATTTGTTAATGAATCAAAAACTATATAGTCATAATTGTGTCTCAAAAAACTATTTATTTGCAAAGATATATCAGTGAATGAATTAGGACTCTCAATATAATATACTCCTTTTCCCTGATCCGGAACGCTTTTTATTGTCTTTGAAATAGCATCAATAAAAACAACATTCTCCATTTTTACTTTGCTTTTTGTGAATAATTCTTTTAGAGAATCAAAAGTTTTGTTCAATGTAATATAACAGACACTTTTCTTAGAAAGCTTTTTTACATTATCAAGTACAAGAGAATTATATTCCGTACTTGGAATAAGCAACAAAATTATTTTGTTTTTAGCAAGTTCTTTTTCAATATCTATTTTACCCATTTTTCAAACACCTCCAATTCAATTTAATTATTCCTCACTTAGTAATTTTTTTTACTTTATCCAAAAGCTCATTTATATCAAACGGTTTTTGGATGAAATCCACTATGTTTCCCGAACTAAACAATTGTTCTTTTTCAGCTTCGCTGGTTCTTACAACACTTAGGTAGGCAATTTTTACTCCTTTTATCTTTTTAACAACTTCTCTCACAGGTGTTCCTGGCATCATAATATCCATTAGAATCAAATCAGGCTTAACTTTTTTCAATTTCTCAAGGCAGTCATCTCCATTCTCCGCAGAAACAACTTTGTATCCATTTTTTTCAAGAACTGCTCTTACAGTAGTAATATTATCCGGTTCATCATCAACAACCATTATTGTCTTTGACTTACTAGATTCAACCTTTTTTACACTACCAACTTTTTTTTCAGCTGCCATTTTTTCACCACCTTACCTAAATTCTAAATTTTATTTCATTATTTTTTTTACTTCTTTGATAAATGAATCTGGACTAAATGGTTTTTGGATAAATCCATCAACCTTATCCAAGCGCGCTTGAGCTTTTGGAACAATTGAAACAAAAACTATTTTTGTTTTATTATCCAAACGTTCATGCATTAAATTTACCAAGTCATACCCTGAAAGAGTAGGCATTTTTATATCAACTAATATCAAATCAAACGAATCAACACTTGTCGCATCAATTGCTTTAGCACCATTAGTCGCAACAACTACTTTGTAACCATTAGCTTCAAGCACACTTTTCATCGAAGCAAGATCTTCAAACACATCATCTACTATCAAAACTCTTTTTTCAACTTTACTCATATTATCACACCTCAAATTAAACCTAAATATTAAAACTGCTCAAATGACTCTTCCTGAGGATATACAACAAATCCTTCATCCTTCTTTATATGAACTGGTCTTATTTTCAATGAGTGATTTGTAGCACGCATTTTCCTAATACTAATCGCTCTATTGAGAACATTCTCTTTATTATTAAGATAAAGAATAATTACTCCATCAGCAACAAATTCTTCTACTCCAGAACGAGACATATTCAAATCATCCTGACTTGCTTCAGAAATTGCAAGTGTAGTTGCGCCAGTGTTTTTTATTGCTTTTGCAAGATCAACAAGACTCCTTCTTGTTTTGAATCTATCTTCAAAATAAAGTTCAAGAACAGAAATAGAATCAATTACCACTCTCTTAGCCCCAACAGAATCAATTGCATCAAGAATGCTTTCAAGTAATTTATCAAAATCATAAACCTTAGGTTGTAAAATAACTAACTGCTTTTTTTTAACTAATTCATCAAGATCCATTCCAAAATTTCGCATTTGAATATTATTTTGATCATATCCTTCTTCAAGAGAAACATAAACCCCTTTTTCTCCATTCAATGCTCCGCTAGCCAAAAAATGCATAGCAAAAATAGTTTTTCCTGTCCCAGTTCCACCCGAAAGCAAAATAAATGAGTTCTTTGGAACTCCTCCCTCAACAAGTTCATCAAATCCTTTTATCCCAAGCGCAACTCTCTGGACTAATTCCTTTTTTTTCTCAGAAGCAGAAACAGAGTTAGTTTTACCTAACTTTCGCATTTTCTTTAAAGACGAAGCGCCCCTTTTAGTCTTTTTAACCATAGTAGAAGAAAGGATTTCTTGTTTTTATTACTTTTGTTGAAAAGAATAATTCACTCAAAAGATTTATTAACAAATAAACCCTCTCTGAATCATGGCGCTTGAAGTAAAAGGTTTCTTTGGACCAGATTCAAAAATTTGGCTTATATTATATGTTTTTGCAATTATTTTGTTTCCCTTAATTGGATTAAATATTCCTGAAATATTCCTAAGAAGCGAATTCTCAATAACCTTGGCTAAATTATTCTTTATAGTTGCTCTCTTCACTTTAGTAATGCTTTTAGTCAAAACAATCACTCTTCTTGGAAGAGACAAAAACACATTTAGGGTTTATTTGATGGTTACAAGCATTTGCCTGTTAATATTTTTGATAAATTTGGATTTATTTCTAACATTATAAAGATTTATATACTATAAATCTCATTTCATTTCAAACTAAAGGAGGCAATATAATGGATAGAAAAGCACAATCAGCTTTAGAATACCTAATGACCTACGGATGGGCACTAGTAGTAATAGCAATAATCATCGGAGCACTTGTACTGTTACTAGGACAATCAACAACAGCACAAACATGCACAATGAGCCCAGCAGCAGGAGCAATAGGGTACGTAGATCACCAAATTACTAATGATGTACTAACTCTAAAGTTAAGAAATGATTCAGGTAAAACAATAGAAACAACAGATTATACTTTGTCAGGAGACTTTGTAGGAACTGTTTCAGGAACTGAAACAATAAATTCAGCTGCAACAGTAATAAAGACTTCAGGCACACTAACAGGAACAAATACAGGCGCAGGAAGCGCATATAACGGAACTGTTACAATTGAATACACAAGAGACGGTGTAGATCATACTGCAACAGCAACATGCACAGGAAAAGCTGCATAAATAATAAAATTTGTCAACCAAAAGAAACTACAAAAAGTTTCTTTTGGAAAAAGACAATCCCTTCCTCTAAATCTTTTATTTATTAAAAAACTTAAAAAAAACCTAATTTTTACCCAAACAAAAAGGTATTTAAATCTAAGAACTCTAAGACTATAAAATTAAAGGGAGGTAATTAATATGGATAGAAAAGCACAATCAGCTTTAGAATACCTAATGACCTACGGATGGGCACTAGTAGTAATAGCAATAATCATCGGAGCACTTGTACTGTTACTAGGACAATCAACAACAGCACAAACATGCACAATGAGCCCAGCAGCAGGAGCAATAGGATATAAGGATCACCAAGTAACTGGAACTAATATCATTGCTAAATTTAGAAACGATTCTGGAGCAGTAATAACTGATGTTAACTACACATTCAGTGGAGATTTCACTGGATCTGCAATAAATCAAATAGCATCAAGATTCCAGTCAGCAGCAGATGTTAACTTAGACTCTGTTTCTGTAGGAACTAGTGCAGGAAGCACATATAATGGAGTAGTAACAATCAAGTACATGCGAAGTGGAATACAACACACTGCAACAGCAACATGCACAGGAAAAGCTGCATAAAATAAAATATTTTTCAACTCAAAAGGAACCAAAAGTTTCTTTTGAGTGAATCTTTTTTTATATTAAAAAATTAGTAATTTTATTATTACTTTATTATAAAAAATATTTTTTATAATTTTAATTTTCAAATATTAAATGCCCTTACTCCAATGAAGTTTTGTAGCATAAATAATGAAACATAGTAAACAATTATTGATATAACTAAAAGTACTGGGAAGTACTTCAGCCCTGCAATTTCTTTATTGTACTTTATTATCCCAAGGAGCATGCTTGCAAAAAACGAAGTGAAGAATATTGATGCTAGTGAGAATAGAGTAAGTGTTTCCATACCAATTTTCTCTTTTTCTTTGCCTGAAGAAGTCAATAACCCCATTAGTGGAACGCTTGAAGAGCCTTGAATAGGACTAATAGTAGTGTTCTCTTGCCCAACCATCATTTGTGAAACAAAAGTTCCTGCCCCAAATAATAGCGGAGCTCCTATTGCAGAAGCAATTAGAATCAAAATAACGTACATGGAAATATTTGCATTAATTTCGTTTTTAATTGCACTTTCTTCTCTCAAATCCTTTGCAATTCTCAAAAGAAGATCCCCAAAAGAACCACCTTTATTCAATCCTTCTGTAATCAACCACATTGTTTTTTGCAAAACATTTGAATTAACAACGCTTGAAACCGAACTCAAAGCATATTCAAGTGATTTTCCAGAAAACATTTGTTTTGCAGCAAGTTTTAGTAATAATCCAAGTTCACCAAACTCAGGACGAGAAGATTCAACAAGCGCACTTTCAACAGTCAGTCCTGAATTAATATTTGTTGCAATTAATTCTAATGCATTAGGAAGATTACTTTCAATCATATTTGTTCTTGACATTTCATAATAATTTATTACTGCATAAACAACAAAGTAAGTTGCAATCAAAGAAATAAAAAATACCCCAATCACAAAAAGAAGTGCACTATTAATAAAAGCAAAATAATTCAAAGTGATTGCAAGTGCAAGTAGTGGAGGAAAAGCCAGTGCAAACCCAACTTTTTTCTTTGCTTTTACTTTGTCCCCTTGCACCCAAATCTTCTTTTCTAAAATTGAAGTAAGTGATTCAGGAAATAGTGAATAAACTTTTAGCCAAACATCAAAAACCATTTTTTAAGCACCTCCCATTAGTGAAGGTCTTCTTGATTTAATAAAACCAATAAGCATAAATTGGAAAATAATTACAATCAAAAGCACTATAATGAAAACAGGGCTTCCAAAACTTACCCCGGGTAAAGAATTTAGTACTGAAAGAAAAGTTAGTCCCATAGCTGGAACAATTACTGCAACCATCATGAAAACTAATGTTAGTACTCTAAGCGCAGAACCGTAATTAATTATATCAGTTTTTTGCTGTCTTTCAAGCGAATCAAGACTTTCTTCAATAACTTGAGCAATCGGAGCACCAGCTTTTAGTCCCGAAACAATTTCCCACAATATTTTACTCAAAAAAGGACTTGGATTTCTTGAAGCAACACTTTTGAGAACCACTTCTTCTTTCTCGCCAGAGTTTAATCTTTTCGAAATTTCTTTAAATGCACTACCTAGTTCCCCAAGTTCACTGCTTGAAACAATTACTAAACTTTCAAATAAATTTACTCCTGCTTTGAGTTCCACTAAAAGTACTTTTAATCCAAAAATCAAATTCGCATCAATTTCTCTTGCCCTTCTTTGTGCATAAAGTTTTGGAGCAAGAACCATTCTAAAAAAAATCATAAATGCTAAAAATGCACCCATTAAAAGTCCGTAACCTCCAAAGTCCCTAACTTGGGCAAAAAATAAAAATATTGTAAAAATTGCAGCTAAAATAGCACCATAAAAAAATGAAAGAAAAAGAGCTATTGAAAAATATTCATCAGCATTAACCCCAAAATCTGCTTGATCAAGAGTTAGTTTGTAATTTGGAAAAAATCTTTGTAAAAATTCGCCAAGCCCTAAAAAAGGAGTTCCTAAGCGTTTCATAGTAATTTTATCAAACGGACTTAGAGGAATATTCATTCATTCACAACCAAATTATTTTTCTAAAAATAATTCCTTAGGATCCTTTCCTTTTTCTGCAAAACTAATAACTTTTTGTGAATCCAAATAATACTTTGCAAATACCATCCCTAACTCATCCATATCAAATACTTTCTTTTCAACTAGCCACTGGAGTATTTTTTGTTTTTCTTTCAAATCTAACTCTATTTCATTTCCTGACATTCCTGTGTGGATTGCAATTTGATCAAAAAGTTTAATACTCTCTTTTTGTTTTCTTAATTCATTTTTCATTGAATTGAATCTATACATGATGTTTGTCTTTGCTTGTTGTTCATTTCCTCTGTCTTCAATAATTATTTCAGACAACTGGTAAACTGATCTTTTTGAATTTCTTCTATTTCTAAAAAGTGTAACATTCAAACTAATTGAAGAAAGAATTGCCTGCGGAAGAGCAATTGGAGGATTTGAAAATCTTCTTATTGTTTCTTCAGCAGTATCCGCGTGGAAAGTTGCATAAACACTATGGCCCGTATTCATCGCTTCAAACATTACTTCTGCTTCTCTTTGTCTTCTTACTTCCCCTACAATTATTCTATCAGGTCTCATTCTCAGTGAGTTCACTAAAAGATCAAGCATTGATATTTCCCCTTTCCCTTCAGTATTTGCTGATCTTGAATTCATTGGAACCCAGTGAAGGAATTTTGGAAGAGTAAGTTCTCTTGTATCTTCAATTGTAATTACTCTTTGGTTTGGTGGAATAAATGCCAAGCATGCATTCAAGAAAGATGTTTTTCCTGAAGCAGTTCCTCCAGTGAATAATATATTTAATTCGTATTGGAAAGCCGTCCAAATTATTGCCATTGCTTCTGATGAAACACTTTCTTCCAATATAAGATCCGTCACAGTCCAAGGCTTTCTCCTAAATCGTCTTATTGTAATAGTGTTTCCTTGAGTAGATACAGGAGAGAGTGTTGCATTAGCTCTGTCTCCACTTGGCAAGTGTGCATCAAGAAGTGGATTTAGTAGAGTTATTTGTTTGCCTGATTTTCTTGCAATTATTGAAGAAAAGTTTTCAATTTCTTTTTCAGATTTGAACATTAAGTTTGACTTCAACCAGCCATACTTTTTGTGGTAAACCCAAGCAGGTTCAATTGCAGAGTTAACTACTATTTCTTCAATATTATCATCATGCAGTATGTATTCAATATTTCCTAATCCAAGCATTTCATTTAACATTATTTCTCTTAGAACTTCAATTTCATTTTTATCAGAACTTGGAAGTTTTTTTAGGAATAATTCTTCAGCAAGATCAGAAAAATCTTTTTTAACTTGTTCAGCAAACTTCAAATCAACCATTTTTTCTACAGGAACTTTTGATCTTGATAATATGTTGATTTTTATTTCATCAAGAGTCAATCTTGTTCCTTCACCAACTTTAGGAAATCCAACTCTGTATTCAGTAGCAAGTGCATTCTCTTCTTGAACAATTTCCACAAGAACTTTTGCCATGCAATTTGCTAAATGATATTTTTCAATTATTTTCATCAGAAAGATCTCCTGTTTCTTTTAATATTAACTTAGGACTTCCAAATAGCGGGTAAAATATCTCTACTTTTCCACTCTCTTCAAACACCATCGCCACATCAATTACTTGCTGTTTTGTAATAGAGTATTTATTTGCAATATAATCCACATCAACCACTTTCTTCTTCTTTAACTCAGCATAAATTGAATCAAAAATTGTAGTAATTGTACTCTTCTCAGGAATTAACACTGGTTCGTCAACTACTTTTACGCCTTTTGACCTATTTATAATAGACATTATTCTATTAAAAACTTCAGCAAGAGGATTCTTCCACTTTATAATTGCCTTTTTTGTGGATTCAACCTGTTTAACCTCAAAATTTTTAAATTTAGGAAATTGAAATACTAATACAGGCGAAGTTTTATGTTTTATATTATCTAAAGCAGAAACTTTTCCAATACGAGCTTCTTTGACAGAAGATCTTTTTTGAATATCAGTAATTAATTTCTTTTCAGCATTCATCAATTTGTTTTCAATATTAATTACTTTTTGAGTAAAAGATTTTTTCACAGAATCCAACTTTTGTTTTGAAGGCAGTTTAGGAAGTTTTTGCACTAACTCACTTTCAAATTTACTCAATTTATTTAAATCCGATCTTATTACTTTCAAAATCTTTTTCTCAGCACTAGATAAGTTCTTCTTGCTATTCTCAATCAAATTCTTTTCAGCTAAAATTAATCTATTCTTTTCAGAAGAAACTGCACCCATCAAATGGTTCTTAGATTCAGTTAATTCAACTCCCACTTTATTAACCCCAAATTCAACTCCATTAATCCTAGACTCAACTATATTGATTGGATTATCAATCAAATTCTCTTCGATTGAAACAATCAAACTTTCTTTGGCTTTTGAAATTTTATTTTCAATAACACTAACTTTTTTTGAAAACGCCCTCTGTTCATTTTCAACTTCTTTCTTTGAAGGCAATTTAGGAAGCTTTCTGATTAAATCAGATTCAAATTGATTAAGCCCATCCAAATCATTATGTATTGAACGAAGCAAACTTTTTTCAAAATAAGATAAATTCTTTTTACTTTTGTTTACTAAATTTTGTTCTGCTAAAACTAATCTATTCTTTTCAGAAGAAACTGCATTAACTAAATAATTTTTAGCATCAATAAGTTCAGTCTTTGCAAATTCATAATCTTTCTCAACAGTATTAATAGGAGTATCAATTAATCTGAATTTCAAAGTTTGAACAATATTACTTTCAGCCTTAGATAATTTTTCTTCAATTGCACGTACTTTATTTGAAAACTCTCTTTTTTTAGATTCAATAAAAACTTTTGAAGGAAGCTTTGGCATTTTTTTGTTCAAATCTTTTTCAAATTGATCTAGTTTTGAAATATCTTTTCTTATTTCAAATAAAACTTTTTTCTGTGAATTAGAAACGCTTTTCTTGCTTTTTTCAATTAAATTCTTCTCAGCCAATATTAACCTATTTTTTTCCAAAACAACTTCTTTGACAAAATTATTTTTATAATCACTTAATTCTTTCTTCATTTCATCAGCAGTTCTCTTTCCAAAATTAAATATATTTTTTTTACTTTTATCTATTTTTAAAGACAAATCTTCCTCAATCTCTAAAATTTCATTATCAGCCTCAACAAGTCTTTTTTTTACAAAATCAAAATCTTTAACTAAAACTTTTTTAATTAAATCAACTTTTTTCTTATTCTCTTGAATTTTCTTTTGAACTAATTTTTCAACAGATTCAATATTTTTTCTTTTAGGAGTTTTTGGAAGTTTAACTAAAACATTTTTTTGAGCAATTTTTATTTTTTCTTCAATTGGTTTTTTTGGAAGAGCTCTTGCCATTAAAATTTCAGCTTGATTAATTTTTTGATAACTTTTTTTAATTATTTCTTCCTCAGCTTTTTCTAAATTATTCTTCTTCTCTTTTATTTCTTCAATTAACTGCTTTTCAGCAAAGATCATTTTATTCTTATCAGATTCTATAACAGAAAAAAAGTCTTTTTTAGCTAAAGACAACTTATTTTTACTTGAATTAATAATTTGTTCTAATTGTTTTTCAGCATGAATTAATTTTTGTTTATTTGAGTTTATTTTATTAAGTAAATTCTTTTCAGCTGCACTAATTACTTTTTTATCAGGAATATTTTTCAAAACTTCTTTTTCAGCCAAAACCAATTTAGCAACATTTTTTCCAATTGTTTTTTTTGCATTTAATACAAATTTATCAATTTCTTCCTCTTCGTAAATAATTTCATCAATCAAAATATTTTCACTCTTCATAATCTGATCTTTTATAATCTTCAAATATTTGGCCAATTCTTCTTCAATTTTAATTAGTTCTTCTTTCGCTTTTTTAACAACAGCTCTTTCCGCAAAAAATATTTTCTCTTTATCATTTTTTAATTCAGTTATAATTTTTTCTTCAAAAGAAATAGGCTCTTTTAGTTCAAATTGTGGTTCTTGAGGTTTAATAGCTATAAATTCAGGCAGTATTGTCTTTCTTTTAAAAATTCCCTTTTTTTTAGGTTTTTTTTGCATTTCCCCTCAACTCTCAAATGGAAATATAGGGTTTTTTTTGCTTTTTAATTTAACTATTCACCCCAAAAGAACTCATTTCACTTATTGAAAGAATATTTTTATTTAATCCAACATCCATTGATGATGAATCAAAAACAAATTTAGTTGCAATAGAAACTGTTGAAGAATTTGCAGTTACATTCATATCTGTTGGAGAATATCTAAACAAAATATCTGCAACACTTGGAGAGGTGTTCAAATCAAGTAAACCAACTTGAGCATAATCAATTACATTATTGAAAGAATATTGTATTGTTCCTGCAGAATTTCTAGCATTAATAATTAAATTTACTGGATTTGAGCAAGAAGAACAAAGGGGAAGAGTTTGATTGAGATTTGAAACTGTTCCTGCAGAAATATTTAGATCAATTTGGATAGTATTAAATTTTCTTGAAGAATATTTCAAGTAAATTGTTTTATTATCCCCAAATCCTGTTGAAGAAGAGTGTTTTACATTCAAATCTTTTCCATAAACCATTATTTCCCCAAGATCCACGTTCTCAGGTGAAAAAGACACATTCGAAGGAAATGCATAATAAAAGAAACTCTTTAATTTTGAAACATTTACAAAAATTTTATTTTTGAATGTTGAGTTAGGAAAAGTTTCAAAATAAATAAAATTATTATCTTCAATTCTCCACTCAATTTGGGCATTTTTGTAAATATCCCTTATTGAATCAAATACACTTTGCCCAACAAAATAAGTTCTTTCTGAAGCTATTCCTAAATTAATTGACCTGTCTTCAATTGTTTTTGATAGTTGTAAATTTCCTGCAGCAAGTAAAAGCATTCCTGCAAGAAATAGTGCAGTAAGAGTAATGAATACTCCTTTTTGGTTCATCCTCACAAACCCCTTATTCATCTTACCCACACCCTTAATTTTGCAAGAGAATATTTGTTTACATCATTGTTGTATAAAGTTAAGAATATTTTTTTTGTTTCAGTGTAATTCAATAAATTCAAATCAGCACTTTGATTTCCATAAAGAATGGCACTGGATAAAACAAACTTGTCCAACAAATTGTAATTCTCTATCAACAATTGATAATCATAATTACCAGGAACATTCGCAAAAAAGAATCCCTCAATTCGCCCCTGATCAAATGACTGTAATTTATTCAAATCAATGCTCGCTTTCAATAAATCATCCGCGAGTTGTTTTTGAACAATTTTTTGGCTTGAATATTCAGTTGTATTCGCATTTGAAGCAGATACCAAAACAAAGATCCCAACTATTATTATTACTGCAAGCATTGCATCAAAAGTGAATGAAAAACCTTTTTCATTCTTCAAAAACTTATTTTTCATAAAGAACAAACACTCCTTTCTTTGCAACTCCGTTTAACGTAGTAACTCTTTGAATTGAAACCGCTCTTAAAGTAGTAATACTTCCTTTTTGTAAAGAAATTGAATTTGAATCATAAATTTTAATTGTAAATTCAAAATCCTCAATATCCATATTTTGTTTCAATATATTATAATCCATTGAATTAAAGCAATCAATTTTTGTTTGAGACAAAACTCCTTTCTCATTTGCAAGCCCACCATTACTGCAGTTTTGGTCGGATAAAATTGTATTAAATGTATTAATTGCTTTCAAGTGCATTTTGTTTAATGATTCCTGCTCCTGCATACTCACTCGTTGATTATTGTATAAAGAAAAACAAAATGCCACAATTATTAACAAAATAATTGCCGCAAGCATCAAATCATAGCTCATGATCTGCGCCCTTGTTTCTTTTGCGATTTTGTATTTCATAAAATTCACTTTCTTTTTCATTGTTGAATTATAAATCCTGATTTGTAATCATACCTCAAATTCAAATCCCCTATTGTGATAACTTGTCCACTAATATTTGTATCAATTGTTTCGCAATAAATTCCAGAAAAATTCCCCATACCATTATAATCCATAAAAATTGTGCTGTTTTTTATAAAAGTATTGTAATCCAAATGTCCACTCCATTTGATTTTATTGTTCTTCGCATCAGTAAAAGCTTGGGAAAGTAAAGAGCAAGAATCTTTTTTTACTAGTTCATCTCTTTCCTGATTTAATACATATGATTGATTTGTGGTAAAAGTAACTATCCCAATGAAAAAGAAAAGAAATATCACTACTCCTAAAAGAGTTTCAAATGAAACCTGTCCTTTTTGATTCATAAATTTCAAACTCCTGGAGTGTATTTACACCAACTACCTGCATAAACAGTAGCATTAGCAACTAGTTCTGATCTAAATCTTGGAACTAATGTTCCTGCATTTACATTATTAATACTCCCCATTATTTCATAAGTGGCACGCGTAGCTCCATTTGAATTAGTATTATTTTGAGTGCCATCCGAAACAGTAAATGCTGTTGTTACAATTGCTGTTACAGAAGTCCACCCTATTACTTTGTATGAAAAATATGTATATCCGCTAGGAGCAAGCATTGCCATTCTTATTCCATTAGATGTTGCGTTTGAATTAGCCATAATTCTGCAATGAAAACCATATTTTTTATTTGCTTCAAGAGTGTACTCTAAATCAGTTACACTAGCAAGATTCGCATTTGAATTTGATTGGTCAGTTAATTTTACTAAAATTTTTGAACTTGAATTTATTGGAGCGTATCTTGCATCTCCCCAAGAATTAACATCACTCCTCAAAGGATAAGTAGCTTTCAAATTAGCATCAAATAAACTCCAAGAAGTCTGCCAATTAGTATCAACCCCACTATCACCATTCACCGAAACACAACTAAAATGAGTCCCATTAATATCCTGAATTGCTTCACCACCAGAACACGCAACAGGAAAATTCTTTAATTGAGAAAAATTAATATCGCCACCAATCAAAATATATTTCGCCCAATTAACATCACTTTCAGATTTAGTATAATATCTCAAATCGTGCCAATGCAAAATATTTTCTCCAATTAATTGATATTCTGCTTTTACATTTGCATCATACACAGGCCAACATGTTTGCCAATTAGTATCTGGCCCAACAAAAGTACAAACGTAACTGTACCCTGGACCTAATAATTCATCTCCTACTGAATAGAAACTTGGCGCCCCAATATTTCCTGGAGAATTTTGATTAGTATATTTTGTTTTAATCCAATCAGGACTTCTTGCAGTATTTGAGATTCTAACTTCATCAATTATTCCATTAAAAAATCTATAAGGATTATTTGAAGGATCTAATTGATTTCCAATTGTAAAATGCGCAGTTGGCGCATTTGGAGTAGCAGCATTTGTATTTGCTGTTTGAGTTCCATTTACATAAAATCTTACTGTTCCTGCTGATCTCACCATTGTAACAGAATACCAATTATTTGCTGAAGGAAAAGTATACCCACTATCTATCCACGAAACTACTCCATACAATCCTTGCAGTTTACTTCCAGGATTTGCGTTAGTTGCAGCACCTACTCCAAACCCATACCCTCCAGAATCATTACCATTGTAAACCGCAAATCCGTTCATAGGCAATACACTCGGATTAATCCATGCTTCAAGCGTCCAATTATCTACTGCTGTAGTTGGACTCGAATTTACATTTGCGTATCTAGTTCCTGTAGAATTAATCGCATAACCAATTTTTCCATCAGAAATTGTTGGAGTGGGGTTTATAGAAATATAAAAAGCAGAGATTGTTCCGTTTGATGATTTGTGAGTAGTGTGTGTAAAAGTATCCCCGCTACTGTAAATTTTTTTATTTACAGTTGCATTATTTGTAATTACTATATTATCAAGGTAAGCTGTTTTTGTAGAAGTAGTATCATTTTCACAAGCAATATCATAAGCATTAATTGTTGTCCCAACCAGTCCTACAGGGATTTGTATTATTCTATGATACCATTGATTTAATGCTTTTGAACTTAAATCTTGAGTTGGGCTAGCCGATAAACCATTTTGATCAACTGCTCCAGAGGCACTCAAAAATCCTCCAGTGTTTGTATTAAAATCAACTGCAATAAAATCGGTTGAACTTGTCCAATAAACATCATACTCAAGAGCATCTCCACTGACAATTGTATAATCACTAACGCTATTCAAATCTTCATAAATATAACTATTTGCAGAAGTAGTCATATTGAAATCTGCTTTCAAAACAGAATTCCCAACTAATGTTCCATTAACAGAATTTATTGTACTATCAACATATTCTCCTGTTGTCCCAGTCCCTGTTTCGTGTAAGTGCCAAACTCCTTTAAAATAATTACTTCCATTATCATCCCAAACTCCATTTACATTTTCCATACTACTAACTACATTAGCCCCATACCCTACGTAAAAATTTGTATCTATTGTGTGAGAAAGAAAAGGGATTTTTACCCAAGCAATAAAACTACCATTAGTCCCATCATAAGTTTCAATTTCATGATCAAGTTGAGTAATTAAATTAATGTCGGAATAAAAAGCAATATCATATCCATTAATTGATTGAACATGTCCGCCCTGACTAATATTTTTTAAAGTCGCATCAGATAAACTTACTAGTACTGGAAAATAATTTTGATCAGTATTATTAGTTGTTCCAACTTTAGTATGATCAATTGTAATTGAACGAATGTAAACAAAAGAAGGAGCACTATGAACAAAACTTATGGCCAATATTAATAATACTAAACCAGAAAAAAATAATTTTTTTTTAAACATTTCAAATCAACCCTACTTTTATCCAGCAAAAGTGTATTCACACCAGCTCCCAGCTCTTATTATTACATTTGATGCGGTTTCGGATTTAAATCTTGGAACCAAAGTTCCTGCATTAACATTATTAATCGCGCCAGAAATTTCATACACGTAATTTGGAGTTCCTTGTGAAGCGGTATTAGCTTGGTAAGTATCTGATGCAGTTACTATAGTATATGCTAGAGCAGTTGTTGAAGTCCAACCAACAATTTTTGCAGAAAAATAAGTCGGAGTAGAAGGAGTCAACATAGCAGTTTGTATTCCAACAGCAGTATTATTTGATGACGCAGTTAAATAACAATGAAACCCATATCTTTTATTTGCTTCAAGAGACAAATCTAAATCCGTTACACTTGTATTTGTATTTTGAGTTGTTTGGTCAGCAGTTTTTACTTTTATTACAGAAGTAGTTGCTAAAGGCGCATACCTATCATCACCCCAAGAATTAACATCACTCCTCAAAGGATAAGTAGCCTTCAAATTAGCATCAAGCAAACTCCAAGAAGTCTGCCAATTAGTATCAATACTAGATCCCCCAACAGGAACACAAGTAAAATTTGTTCCATTAATATCTTGTATCGCTTGACCTGTAGGGCAAGCAGTAGGGAAATTTTTTAATTGAGAAAAATTAATATCAGCACCAATCAAAATATATTTCGCCCAATTAACATCACTTTGAGTTTTTGTATAATATCTTGTATCGTGCCAATGCAAAGTATTTTCATTCACAAGTTGATACTGTGATTTCATATTAGCATCAAAAACAGGCCAAGAAGTTTGCCAATTAGTATCAACTCCACTTCCAGTAGTACATTCTTCAGGAGGAATTATTGCTGTATTAACAACTATTTGTACTAGCGTTCTTGCAGAACCATTATTTGAATCAACAGTTAAGTAACCTGAGTAAGTTTGTGCAGTTATTGAACCAGGAAAATTTAAAGTAATATTAAAATCAACTGATTGATTTGCAGTTAGTGTTGAAGGAACTGTTCCAATAGTAACATAAGGCGCAATTGTTCCATCAACTGATGAAATTACACTACTTACTGCAGTCGGATTTAGATTTTGTAATGTAATTAAATAATTTTGATCCACTAAGGTTTCGTTAATATCAATATTTGCAACTACAACGCTTGGAGTCAATCCTAACCCAATAGTACTTTCTCCAATAAACACTTGCCCTGATTCAGATACTTGTAAAGTAATTGAATTTACTCCTCCACTTATAGGAAGGGCACCATATAATTTTGCTTTTGTATCAGCATAATAATCAACTAAATTTCCATTCACGTTTGCCTTATACCCTACAGAATTATTCAAAACCAATTGCGAATCAATATTATCAGGCAAATCAATTGTAAGAGTAATTTTGCTCCCAGGACCCATTGCATAAACTTGGTCAACCGCAGCAGCAATTTTGTTTACTGCATTCACCGCTTTAGAATCAGAAGTTGATTGATTTAGAGTTGAAAAAGAGTAGAAAAAAGCTATTCCAATAACTACTAACAAGAATCCTGCAATCATTAGGTATTCTACAGCAACTTGCCCTTTTTTTGATTCAAAAACCATGTTAAAGATAGGAAATTTGATTTAATAATTCTTTCTTAATCTAAAAAAATTAGACATTATTCAAATAATGCAGGCAAGGAAATCATTTTCAAAAGAAATGATTAAAATCGCAAAAAACGCAACAAATTTCTTTTATGAATATTCTACAACACCATTTACCTTTACTCATAAAAGATAAAATTTATTAAAGAATTTATTTTAGTTAATGATAAAATCAAAAAAAGAGTTAAAGTCAAAGAAACTAAACTCTATCCTCTGTTTGAAAAATATTGCAACTAATAAAAAATAGTTATTTTGTTAATTGACGAAAATCAACAAAGATTTTTATACAGTTAAATTCGCTTTTTTTAAATGAAAAAATTTTATCTTGACACGAATATTTGGCTTGATTATTTTGAGAATAGATCAGACGGATTAAGACCTTTAGGAGAATTTGCTTTTCAATTCTTAAAAAAAGCAATTGAGTCAAATTCTGTTATTTATTGTTCGGATCTAGTCATAACTGAACTAAATAACGTTCTAACAAAAGAAGTGGTTGATTCAAGAATTAGTCCACTAAAAAATGATTTAACTTATGTTAAACCTACTAAAGAAGATTATTTTTTTGCTAAAAAAATAGCTTCTTCTTTCAACATACATTTTACTGATGCTTTTCACGCATCAATCGCCTCAAGACTTAAAGCGAATTTAGTTACTCGCGATAAACATTTTGATTACTTAGATTTTATTGAAGTAAAAAAACCCGAAGAAGTACTATTCTAAATCATGTTTTTTAGCAAATTCTCTCAAAAATTCATTACCTGCTTGTTTAATTAAAACATTATTTTCTTCAACAGTTCTTCCTGTTTTAACTGATCCAAAATATTTTTCTAAATTCTTTAAAGCCTCTTTTTTGTTTCTTTGTTCTTCCATTTCAACAACTTTAGTCCGAATCGCTTCTCTTACAAAATCAGTTTTAGTACTATAATTAAATTCTTTTAGAATAACTTCAATCTTTTTTGAAATATTATCATCAAGTCTAACAGTTAAAACATCCATGAATACATTGTAATACAATGTATTTTTAAATATAATCCTAGATTTAATAAAAATTGAAAATTAAATATTTGAATAAAAAAATAGATTAAGTAAAAGGCTTTTGCCTTTTACTTATTTTAATTAAAACTCTTTATTTCTTCTTTATTACCAAGAAGTAAGCTGCTCCAGCTACCACTAGAACTACTAATACTACTATTATTAGAGTGAAATCCATTGGTGCACTTGGAGTTGCTCCAGGTGTTGTTGGAGTATCTGTACCAGGTGTTGTTGGTGTATCTGTTCCAGGAGTATCAGTTCCAGGAGTTGCAGTTACTATTGTAGATTCAAGTATTGCTGGTTCAGCAAATTCTACACCAGTTATAGATGGTCTTGATCCACTAGTTACTGTGTATACTATACTTGCTTCTTGACCTGCTCCAAGAGTTGCTACATTGAATAACAATACTGGATCATTCACAAGAACTGTGAATGGGATTAAAGATGTTACATCTGAAGCACTTGAAGTTACTACTTTTGGCACTTCAACAACTACCTTTACATCCTTCAAATTATTAGTTGTTTTGTTCTTTACAGTTGTTGTTATAGTTACTTTGTAACTTATTCTTCCTCTTTCAGAAGTAATTTTTTCAACTGTTACAGTTCTTTCAAATTCAAAGTTAGTTGAATTATCAACCATATCTGCGATTTCTTCAGCAGAGAACAATTGGTTACCTTCATCATCTTTCATTCCTTCCAAAACTACTTCTAATTCAGCAGGAGTGTATGAAAGAGATTCAGTTGTAGTTGAAATAACCTCAGTTCCAGGAGTTACAATTCCTCCACCATAATTTTGGCCAGCACCATCATCAGAAGAAGAAGAATCAACCAATCCTGAAGTGTATGTTGAGAAACTTGTTATATCAGCTGTTAATGTATCAGCTGTAGTATCAGCTGTTGTTGTTAATCTTACCCAAGATCCGTTTGAATAGTGCAAAATTTTTGCATTAGAAACTTGGTCATCAGTTACTCCAGCGTATCCGTAATCAAATATTACAGTTGCTACGCCAGTAGCAAAGTTTGAATCATTTGGACCAAATGCGAATGCTGGGCCTGTTTGTTCAACAGTTCCTGCATCAATTGAGTCCCCATCTTCAAATGAAGTATCAATATCTAAAGTAATATATTGATCGCTTCCAGAAATATTGTAATCAGTTCCAATAGTTCCGTTTATATCTACTCTTGTAACTACTGTTCCGCCAACCATATCAGCATCAGGAACTATAAATTTAGCTGTTTTTACCCCACTACCACTAACATCTAGTATTACAAATACACTATCAAATGAAGTGAATGGAGTTTGATTTTCATCACTTACTATAATATCATTTAAAATTGGTTGAATTCCAAAGTACATTCCTTCGTTCAAATCAGTAAAAGTGAATGCACAATTTAAATCACCAGAATCGTTAAGACCATAACCGTATCCTTGGTAACCGCCGTAACCTGTTGTTCCGTAACTATACCACTCACTAGGATACTCGCCTTCACCATATCCAACTTTACTTAGAGTATAACCTGCTGTTCCGTAAGGTCCATCATATCCATACCCTGTTATATAACTATAATCGCTTTGAGGAGTACAATATCCTTCAACTGCACCAGATAACTGGTAATCAGTCATAAAGTTTATTGTTGTTTCATCAGCATTTACATCAAAATAAACCATTTTTCCTTGAACTGAGTTAATTACATCAGTTCCATCTTTTTGAATAGTTGCATAAACTGTAACATCTCTTTCTCCAGGTGTGTGGAATAGAGAATATACTCCAGTTAACTGCAAAGCTAATCCTGAACCTAACATTAGAACTAAGAATAATACTAAAACTCCTCCAATAAGAGCTCTGTTTCTATTTTTATTTTTACCATTCAAACTGGTATTTACAAATCCTTTCATATCCATTTTGTTACACACCTCAAAATTGTTAGGTTCTCTTGACTATTATATCAAGTTAATCTGCTTAGAATTAGGGGCTAATTTGTTTATAAATGTTCCTAAAATCCGAGTTCAATTAAGGTTTATTTTTGATTTTAACAAGAAGGTTTTCCTTTTATTGTTTTTGTTTGTTAAAATATAGATTGGTGACGATTTATTCCTATTAAAAGAAAAATTTTAAGCGAACTTTCTAAAAATTCTCTTACTTTTGAAGAACTAAAAGAAAAAATTCATTTGAATTACTCTGATTTAAGCAATCACTTAAAAGAATTGCTTTCAAAAGGAGAAATTGTGAAACATTCTTTCCCAACACGTTACTCAACAAAAGGAAAAGGAGAGCAAAAATTAGACAACCCCTCAAATTTTAACAAAAACAAGGTCTCTCAATTAAAGAATTTTTTAATTTCACATTGGCCCCCAATAATTTATTTCCTTTTAACTATTCTAATACTATGGCAAATGCTTTTGCCAGGATATTTGTTCTTTTTAGATTACCAACCATTTAGTGAACCTACATCACACATAGTAGAGAGAATATTCTCTGATGCTAATAGTGATTTGTCAAGAGGAATTGGCTGGATTTCTTTTAGTCTCTTAGGAGATATTTTTGGAGACATGTTGGCCCAAAAGATCATTTTATTTTTATTAATATTTTTTACTGCTTATTTAGCGTACAAATTTGTTCCGTTTGTTAAAAGCAAAAAAGCCAAGTTCTTTGCAGGACTAATGTTTTTAGTGAATCCTTTTATTTATTTTAGATTAATTTCAGGGCAAGTAGGAGTAATAATTGGAGCAATTTTGCTTTTTGTTGTAATAAAACTCTTAATGGATTACTTTGAATCCAGAAATAAACTAAAAGCTCTAAAGATTGGTTTGATTTTAGCATTCACGGCAGGAGTTTCACTACACTTCTTTGCAATGTTTTGTTTCTTTGTTTTTCCATTGTTTTTTGTATTTTATCTTTGGAAAGAGTATTCAAACAAGAACTCTAACTTAAAAAAGTTCATTTTAGATACTTTAGTATTGTTTGGTTTGATTGTTTTAGTTAACTTGTTTTGGGTTGCTTTAATGTTTGTTCCTTCTAGCGGATTTAGTTTTAGCGCTCCTTATGATGAAACTTATTTTTTTCAGTCAAGGGCTTTAGATGAACTTAATACTGCATTAACTTCAATTACAATGTACGGTTTTTGGCATGAATCTTATCCAAAAGCAATTGATATGTTACCTTCCTTTATTTGGTTGCCCATATTTTTAGTAATATTATTTGTTTCAGTTAGGGGTTTTGTTGAGGAGGAAGATTTTTTCAAAAAAACTCCTTTTGCATTACTCGCTTTGATTGCAGTAATTTTTGCAACAGGAGTGAGTGCTCCTGCAACAAAAACTATTTTTGATTTCTTTTTTGAATCAATTCCTTTTTTTAGCGGATTTCGTGAACCTGGTAAATTCATTGCACTAATAGTAATGTTTTACTCAGTCTTTGGAGCAGTATTTATTGACAGATTGTCTTTTTCTCTTGAAAAATCTTCAAGAAAAATATTTTTAGCCATAACAATAATTTTATTGATTATTTTGCCTTTAATATTTTCATTCAATTTGTTCTTCGGATTAAACGGATTCATTAATTCACACGAATTACCAGAAGAATATTACTCAGCAAAAGAATTCCTTTCAAAAGATAATTCAAATTACCAAATGGTTTACTTCCCATTCCATATGTACCAGCAATTTTCTTTCACAGATTACAAGACAGCAACTCCTTTTACTTGGTTCTTTGACAAAGAGACAATAGTAGGAACTGATGAAATGGCTCATGAAGTTGGAGTAAAACAAATGATTAATGATAACATAACTTCCCAAAACAAAGTTTCTTTTTCCAAACAATTAGCAAAATACAATATCAAATACATCATTTTGGCTAATGAACTTGATTACACAAGATATGAATTCTTAGAAAACTCTTTAGGATTCAGTAAAGTCTTTGAAGAAGGATCATTAAGAATATTTGAAAACCATTGGTGGGTTGAAGAAAAGAAAGAAACATCAACTAACTTACTAACTCTATTATTATTTATAATTTCAATAATTACAGTGGGTTTCGCATTTAATTTCTTTAGGAAAAATCAAAAAGAAATTGAGTTTAGTAAATTTAATTCAGAAGAAAATGAATTAAGTTACGAAGAAGGAGTAATTGAGAAAGTTGAAAGGTTCTTTGAACCAATAATTGGAAAAGTAATTGAAATAATTGCTATCCCCTTAACTTTTATTGGAATAAAAATTCCTTCTTTTTCCAAAGCAAAAATAACTAGAACTCATTTTAGTAAACTAATTGAATCAAACAACTTTTACTATGTCTCTATTGCACTAATAGCAATAGTAATTTTAGCCCATTTAACTTTAAAAGTAGATTTAACACTCAGCATATTCTTTATTAGTTTAATAATTTCTTTTTCTTACTTCAAATTAGAGTTATTAAAAATAATTAACTACAAATTTCCAACAACTAATTCGAAAAAACTAAAAGTAATTGCAATACTTTTGTTTGCAATAATCACCAACTACTTTTTCTTTAAGTGGTTTGAATTAGAAGCATGGTATTTAGTGTTAATTACAATATTTGTTTTGCTAACAACATTTTTTGATTTAGATTATAGAATAGCAATTTTAGGAGCATTAATTTGTTTAATTACTTGCCCATTTTTATTAACATTAAAACTAAATAAAATGGCTGAACAAATTACCATATTTGTTTATTTCTTGCTAATTTCAGGAGTAATTATAGCATTAATTGATTTAAAAAAACACCCTGCTGAATGGAAAGATTATGATAACTAAATTTTCTTTAAATAAATATTATTTCTTTGCCAATCAAAAAACAAATATATTAAACAACCAAATAAAATAAATCCAGATATAAATAAACCTAAATAAAAATAGCTTTGGGGCCTGAAATACAATACAAGATTAATCTCAATTGACCCATCAGGATTTGTGTAATAATACTCCTTAGAAAAGTTTGATTTAATATAATCCGCATCAATTTCCCAACTATTAGCATAATCATAAATAATTTTATGATTATTATCATCAAAAACAGGGTTTTCCCACAAATACCTAATTTCATCTCCCTCAAAAAACTGAGATTTTATAATACTTTCCTTATCTAAAAAACTGGCTTCAAAACCATCAATTTTTTTAAAAGGAGTTAAAAATAACTTAAAATTCGAATTAAAATTTTGCAAAAAAATCAAAGTGGCATTAGCATCACGAATTTTAAGATTAATAATATATTTTGTAGAATTAATTCTTTTGAAATTAATAAGTTCATCAGACAAAAGTATTTGTGAACTTTTGTTAAATTTATATAAAATAAAATAATTATTCTCACTAATTTTGATTAAATCAGCATATTCTTCAATACACTCTTTTATTTTAACAGGATTTAACACGTTTCGACTAAACACATTCATTTTATCCTTATGAAGAAGAATATATTTAATGTTTGTTTTTTGTAGAGAATCAATAAAATTAGCAGAGCAAGGCGATTCAAAAATAGTTTTAAAAAGATCATTTCTGCTTTTTAATTGCAAAGAAGCTCTTTCAAATACCACTGGCTTTGAAAAAAATGAATCCATTAAATAATAAGATTGTCTAAATTCAGAAGTGTTAGGGGTTGTCCAAAAATAATTTTCATAATCATTTGTTGGCAAAGATAGTATAGAAAATTGTTGATTATCCAAAATAAATTCTTTATCTAATGAAAAATATTCTTGAGGTATTTCATATGCCTTAACATATCCACTAAAATCACCACTAAATGCAGCAAAATGAAATCCAAAAATAAAAATAATAAATAAAATCAAAAAGCCTCTTGAAATATTTTTTAGAGGTTTTATCTTTCTAAAAAATAAACTTACAAAAACAAGGTAAAGAATAGGAATTATTATTAAAAATCTTGGAAAACTCCTAAAAAATCCAAACCAAGAAAGATTATTAAAACACATTTCAAATATCTTTCCAGATATAACTCCTACAGGACCTAAAGAAAAAATAAAAAAAATTAAAAAAACTAAAGAAGATAACAAAACTAGTTTATTTCGATTCAAAAACAATATTGTAAATATAGCAAAAATTAATAAAAAAATGTAAAACAATTGATTAAAACTTGAGAAAATATTTTGACTTACAAACCCCCCATAATGATAAAGACTTGTGTGATACACATAACTTGTTGTGTTTACAAACCCCATTAAAACATTGTTAAGATTTACAGGTTGATAAGTTTCTAAAGGGGGCCTATCCACACTACCTTGAATAAAAGGCAATAAAATAAAGCTATTTAATAATGCGATAAAAATAACAGCTAACAAAATTTTAATTAAATTTTTTTTATTATTAAAAATAGAAACTATTCCAAAAATCAAAATATATATAAATAAAAAGAATAAGTGAGATATTATTAATGAAATTAAACTTATAATTATAATTTGCCTAACAGACAAATCTTTATTTTTTTTAATAATAACCTGGTCTAATAACAATAATAATGCAATCTCAGCCACAAAAAAATAATTTCCTCCAAAAATAAAATATTCAACAAATAAATTATTACTTACCAAAAATATGCTTGACAATATTCCAAAAATCCAACTGCTACTTAATTTACTAAAAAACAAATAACCTAATAATGCAACAAAAAAAATAGGCCCTACAAAAAATAAATAAGTTACAATATTCAAAGGAAGAAACAAGGATAATAAATATTGTAAAAAATTTTCAGGAAAATATAAAAATAAATTATTTGTTTGATTTTCACCAAAATAATTTTCAGACCAAGTCGTAACAATATCAAATATATTTTTATTTGAATTGACTGGTGATGAAAAATCCCCGTGAATGAGTACTCCATTTTCAAAATTAATTTTCCAAGAAATTAATTGTATCAATAGCAAGATACAGATTATTACAAAAATAAATTTAGTTAAGTTAGACATAATTTATCAATAATTTCTTTTTTTTCAACAAATCTTTTTTTATGTAATAAAAAAGATTTTTTTGAATAAAAAGAGTAATTTTTTAATATTTTTATAATTGCATTAGCATATTCCTTAGAATCCATTTCACATACCATTCCTGGAGAGTATTTAATTATGTCATCAATTGTAGCATGATTTTTTGTAGTAACAATTGGTAACCCGAACGCAAAAAATTCTCTACACTTTGCGCTATCTCCATAAAGATTAAATGCCCAATTTTTTGTGTACAAGGCTAAACCAATACCCGAATTTGAAATTAATTTTAATGCTTTCTCATGCGGTTTTCTCCCAACAAATTTAACCAAATGATTTATTTTCATACTTTTAGTTTTATCAATTAGTTCTTGCTTTTTTGGACCATCTCCCACAATTATTAATTTAACAGGGTATTTTTTTGAAACATCCTTTATTGCTATAAAAAGGTTATCAAAATCCAATTGCTCACTCAACTGACCTAAAGTAATTAAAATAAATTTATTTTTTTTCAATTCAACAAAATCCGAAACCAAACATGGAATGTTAGAAACAACAAATAATTTTTTTTTGGCCACACCTTGCCTAACTCTTACCTCAAGTATTTTCTTAGATACATTCCAAACACAATCTGATTTTTTTGCACTATAAAAATCAACAAAATGATATATTTTGTCTAACAAATTATTTTCAAATCTTTTTTCACTATAATCAGGAGTGTGAAAAATTGTTTTTTTTACAACCTTCATTTTTTTTAATAAAATTCCAATAAAAGCATTTAATGGATCTATACCAATAAAATAATTAATAGCTTCTTTATTTTTTACACTTAAAAAAAAAGAAACAGTCCTTAAAATTTCAAATAAATATCTAAAAGGAACAAATTTTATAGGAATAACAAGTTTTTCCGTTTTAATTAATTTACCCTCAACATAATAATTTATTAAAGAATCAATCTTAGGATCCATTGAATGTATAACTTGAATTATTGAAACTTTTTTAACATTCAAGAACTCTATCAAATTTGAAGCATTCGCCTCAATATAACCATTACCAATTATTTGACCGTGCCCAGAAATTAATATCATAACAACTCAATAATTATATTAAATGCCAAAGTTTAAAGAACTAGGCTTTATTTAACTAAAAAATTAATTAAACTCATAAAATTTAACTTTTATAACCCTATTATTTATAAAACTTAATGTACTAATTATAAATAGGATAAAATTTACAAGATGAATTTATGTTAAATAATAAAATCATGTTTATAACTGGCGGAACTGGCTCATGGGGACATGAACTTGTCAAACAAATACAAGAGAAATTTCCTAACTTCAAAGAGATACGAATTTATTCAAGAGGGGAACATAAACAGGTTGAAATGAGACAAGAATTTAAAAATGAAAAAATAAAGTTTATTATAGGAGATGTACGTGATAAAAATATACTTGATTTAGCAATGAAAAATGTAGATATTATTTTTCATCTTGCTGCATTAAAACATGTTCCAGTTTGCGAAGATAATAGTTGGGAAGCAGTTCTTACAAATATTTATGGGACTCAAAATGTGATTGAATGCGCTATTAAAAATAATGTTAAATATGTTGTTGATGTTTCAACTGATAAAGCAGTTGACTCTTTTAATTTATATGGAGTTACAAAGGCATGTGGTGAAAAACTGATAATTAACTCAAACTTTAATTATGCACGCACAATATCTAATACTAAGTTTATATGTATTCGCGGCGGAAATGTTATGGGGACAAATGGCAGCGTGATACCATTGTTTAAAAAACAAATATTAGAAAAAAATGAGATTACTTTAACCAACCCTGATATGACAAGATTTTTGATGAGTACAAGTGAGGCCATAAATCTTATTTTTAAGGCTATTGAAAATGCTGAAGGAGGAGAACTTTTTGTAATGAGAATGTCAGCAGCGAAGCTCCCAATTATTGCAAATACTATGATAAAGCTTTTTGGCAATTCAGAAACTAAGATTAAGTATATTGGTTCTCGCCCAGGAGAAAAATTGCATGAAGTTCTTGTTTCAAAAAATGAAATCCCAAACACAAGAATTTTTTCAGATAAACATTTTGTTATCTTACCACAAACACAAAGCGAAAAACTTAAGATAAAATATGACTCATTTAAGAAACTTGATTTTACTGAATTCAGTTCTCTAAACACTCACCAATTTTCAGAAAAAGAATTAGAAGGCATATTGCAAAAGGAAAGTTGGTTATGGAAATAATTGGAATCACAGGCACAAAAGGATTTGTAGGAAAAAATTTAATTAAAAAACTTAAAAAAACTAATAAAAAATATGTCTGCTTTAAAGGAAATCTTCTTAACAAAAAATCTTTAGAAAATTTTTTTAAAAGAAATAACCCCACAACAATTATTCATTTAGCAGGTACTTTTAATCCACCATTTAAAGATCAAATTAATGGTAATTTGTTAACAACTTGGAACATATTAGAAATTGGACTTAACCATAAATTGAAAAAGATTATTTATGCGTCTTCATATGCAGTTTATGGAGAAGCAAAAAAACCGTTTATAGAAAAAGACAAGTTAAATCCAACAACTTCATATGCTTTATCAAAAGTTTTTGCTGAAGATTGTATTAATTTTTATACCAATAAAAAAAAAATTAACTCAATAATTTTAAGATTTTCAAATATTTATGGCAAAAATAATAATAAAGGAGTAATTCACGATTTTATTAAAAAAATAAAAATAAATAAAAAAATAATTATTAATGGAAATGGAAACCAATCAAGAAACTTCATTCATGTAAATGATGCATGCACAGCAATAATTAAATCTATAGATTATAAAAATTCAGCAATTTTTAACATAGGCTCAACCAAAGAAATAAATTTAAATCAACTTGCTAATGAACTTAAAAAAAAATACATTTTTGAGATAAATTATATAAACCCAAAAAATAAACAAGAAAGTTATCTAATAAATTCTAATAAAGCAAAAAAACTTCTCAAATTCACCCCGAAATTTGAAAATATTCAAGAGTATTAACTAAAATAAAATTTCACATGAAATTTTATAAAATTTAATTCATTTTTTTATCTCTAAAAAAATTAAATATGTAAAGTTTTAACTTAGAAGGGACAAAGTATAAACTTAACTCATGCCCTAATAAATAAAATTTTTCTTTAATTCCAAAAAAATAATTTGGGTCATGCATAAATTCTTTTCTAATTCCAATAGATTTTTCTTCCATAACCCTAAGTTTGCTGCCAGTAGCAGAGTTACTATGATACCTGTATTTTAGCAAAACTTTTTGAATATTAGCAAATTTAAATTTTGTACCTATCCTAAACCATAAATATAAATCCTCTGAAGGAGGATCAATCTCCCTATAAAACCCAATTTTTTTAAACACACTTTTTCTTATTGCAGACGCGGGTTGGGCTATAGGCGAACAAAAGAAAATCATTTTTCTTAAAGATAGATCATCTTCAGGATATTGTCTTACACTTTTAATTCTATTGAATTCACTAAATAATTCTATCCAGCCCCCAACAACACCCACATCAGGATGCGCATTTAAATAAGCCACTTGGTCTTTAATTCTTGTAGGGACAGAAATATCATCTGAATCATGAGTAATAATATAATCCCCTTTAGCCAAATTAATACCCACATTACGAGACTTAGAAATATAATAATTTTTTGGATTTGAAATCAATTTTATTCTTTTATCTTTTTTCGCAAAATTTTTTATAATATCAAGCGAATTATCTGTACTTGCATCATTTATTATTATAAATTCAAAATTCTTATAAGTTTGATTAAGAATGCTCTCAATAGCCTCCGCAACATATTTCTCTGAGTTATACACCGGCATAACAACAGAAACTAATTTTTCTAATTTCATTATTTTCACCCAATTTTTATTTTAAAAAAAAAAACATTTTAACAAAAATCATTTTCTTGCTTTAATTGTAATAAAATGTGCATGCAACCCATCAATTTGTCCAATTTTTTCAGGTAAAGGATAATAACCCGCCCCTATTAAATTAGACACCTTAAATGAATGTACTTCAAAAAACTCTTTTAAACCATAATAACTAAAAATAGTCTTATGAGTCCAAGAACTTATTTTACCAATTTCATTTCTATGCATTGCTAAAGGATTTCCAAGTCCTGCCTTTTTTGAACTTAAATTAGTAAGAGAAAATATTTGCCACCCAAACAAACTCGCAAAAATATTATGCCAACTACTAGCATTTTCAGTACTAATAATCACATAACCATTTGGTTTTAATACACGATAAATTTCATCTAAAAAAGAATCCAAATTTCCAATGTGTTCAATTACTTGATTTGCATGAATTACATCAAAAGTATTACTTTTAAAAGGAAATTTTGAATTAAGGTTTCCTATTTTTATTTTTATTCCTTTTTTTTCAGCCAAATCAGCCCTTTTTTTTATAATTTCTATAGCATAAACTTTATTAGTGCCAATAACATCACAAACTTGCATAGTCCATTTACCATCATCACAACCTAAATCAAGCAATTTCGCATCACTGTTCTTTTCAAGAAGACTTAAAATATTTTTTCCATTAAGATCTCTAGCCTTAATAAACATATTAAACATTGTTTTTTTTAATAAATTATTATTTTTTGAAAACACATTATTTTCCATTAAAATTAACACCCCAATATTCTTTTTGATAATATTTTAATATTGTATATCTATATCTTATTGCTAATACATCTATAAACATTCCTAAAATAGATCGACTCCCTATTCCACTCCCACTAAACTGATATTTTATATGAATTGGCGCTTCTACAAATCTAAATCCATGCTTTTGTGCTAAAAAACATAGTTCTAAATCAAAAGCATATTTTTTTACCATTACTAAGGGCATTATTACTTCCAAAACATCTCTTTTGATTAATTTCATACCTGTTTGAGTATCTTTTAATGAAATACCCAAAATTAACCTAGAATATAATGAAAATCCCTCACTAAGAATCTTTCTAATCAAAGGATATTCAACCAAAGAAAAAGGATGTCTTTTAGATCCAATTACCAAATCAGCATTTGATAAATATGGCACAAAATTGCTTAATTGTTCTGGATCAATATCCATGTCACAATCAACAAAAGTAATGTGTTCACCAGCAGAATGTTCAAACCCATATTTTAGAGCATGTCCTTTTCCTTGATTCTTTTCATAACCAATTACTTTTATGTGTTCATTCTCTGCTTTTTTTGCTTCTTTAAAAGAATCATCAACAAATCCATCAACTACTGCTATTATTTCAAAATTAGGGAATGTTTTAGCTATTTTTTCTTCCATTTTTAACAGATTTTTATAAATGAATTTTTCTGCTTTATAAGTAGGAACAATTACAGATAACTTCTTATTCTTCATAATAAAAATAAAAGAGATTATTTTAAAAATAAGAGTTTATTCTAAAATCAAGGGATTGAACTTTATTTTTTCTTTTTTTGAGTCAAAAAACAAATAAACCACTAACATAATTACTGCAATTATGTTAGAAACCAAAACCATCAACGCAACTTCTGCAAAAGATGAATGAAATAACGTAATTAAACTTGTTTCAAGAATAATGAAAAGAATCATTAAGAAAACAAATTTCTTTCTCTCAACTGCAATAAAGTAATTAATCAATAAAGAGGATATACTAAAAAATGTCATAGTCAACCCAGTTATTATAATAATTCCTTCAATTCCAGCATATTTTGTCCCATAAAGCATAGAAACTACTAAATGAGGAACTAAAAAGTATCCAATTAACCCAATTAAAGCTATTCCTAAAGTTATTCCAATTGTTTTGAGCAAAAATATTCTTGAATCAATATTTTTTGTTTTTTGCTCCATTGCTTTAGGAATAAGAACTATTGAAAGAGAACCAACTAAAAAATAAATTATTTTACCAATTTCTGAAGCAGCTGCATACAGCCCAACATCAACACCAACTAAAAAATGCTGTGCTAATATTAAATCAAGATTAGTTAATGCATTAAAACAAACTAAAGCCACCATTATCCAAATCAAATCCTTATTCAAACTAAAATCATATTTCAAAGGTTTTTCTTTGAATTCTTTCTTTAAAAAATAAATTGAAACAATTATTCCAATTAAGCCCCCAATCGCAAAACTAAGGGTAGAACCAACTAAACCATAACCTAAAAATATTGCAGAAATCGCAAAAATTAATTTACTAAAAGCATTCAAAAATCCAGAAATCATTGATTGCCAAAATTTTTGTAAACCATTCAAAGAAGAGCCAACAATTGAACCAACACTTGCCCCAATTAGAGACAAACTAACCAAAATAATCAATAATTCAGTTGTGTGCAAAAATCCAGCTAAAAAAGGACTAAATAAAATAAATAATCCCACTAACCCAAGTCCAATTAAAAAAAATCTTTTAGTATATTTATTCAACAAAAAACTAATCTCTTTATTTTTTTCAAGAGTTTTAAGTCTTGCAACTTCTTTATTTATACTCAAACCAATTGCACTAAAAGGAACTCCAAAAATAGTAATTAATGCAATTAATGCAACTAATTCACCATAAACTACCGGGCCAAGCATTCTCCCAGTAACTATATGAAAAATATATTGCAAAACTGAAGCTGCAAAAGAACCAAAAAATACTATTCCAAAAGACTTCAAAATTGACTTATTCATCTAAAGAATAATACAAAAGGATATTATTAAAACAATCGAAAATTAAAAAAATTAATTTAAATTACTTCATCTCCTTGATTAAGCAAAGCTAAACAAGTGTGAAATCCAATGAATCCAGCTGAACCAGTCACTAGTATTTTCATTAATAGAGTTAAGAAAATAAGAATACTTAAATCTAACTAAAACCCAGCTTATTTTAATAGGTTAGCAAACTATTTTCTTGTATGAATATTACTATTGTAGGAACTGGGTGTGTGGGTTTAGTTACTGGTTCTTGTTTTGCAAAGTCAGAAAATAATGTAACTTGTCTTGATACAAAAGTTGAAGTTATTGAGAATTTAAAAAAAGGAATTTTGCACATTTACGAACCAGGGCTTGAAGAAATAATAAAAGAAGCTATTGAAAAGAAATTTATTTCATTTACTTCTAACAAAGAAGAAGCATACAAAAATCCTGATTTAATTTTTATTTGTGTTCCTACTCCTCAAAGCGAAGACGGTTCGGTTGATTTGAGTTACGTTTCTTGTGCAGCTAAAGATATTGCTCAAAATATTTTAAATGAAGTAATTGTAGTAGACAAATCAACTGTCCCTGTGGGTACGGCCAAAATGGTGGAAGATACAATTAAAGAAGAACTAACTAGATTAAATAAAAAAATTAGTTTTGATGTTATTAGTAATCCTGAGTTTTTAGCAGAAGGTTCTGCGGTAAAAGATTTTTTGTACCCTAATAGAGTTTGTTTAGGTGTAGAGAATAAAAAAACTGAAGAAACTATGAGAAAATTATACCATCCCTTCACTAGAGGGAATGCCCAAATATTTGTAATGAATAAAAGAAGTGCTGAACTAGCAAAATATGCCTGCAATGCTATGCTTGCAACTAGAATTAGTTTCATGAATGAATTAGCTAATCTAGCTGAAAATGTAGGGGCGGATGTTGAAGAAATTAGAAAAGTAATGCAAACTGATCCTAGAATTGGAAACAAATTCCTCTACCCTGGAGTAGGTTATGGAGGAGCATGTTTTCCTAAAGATGTAAGAGGAATAATAAAAACTGGAGAACAAAACGGAATTAAACTAAAAATACTTACTTGCGTAGATGAGGTTAATGAGAACCAAAAAACTATTCTAATGAAAAAACTAGAAAAATATACTCAAGTTAAGGATTCAAAATTAAGCGTATGGGGTTTAGCGTTTAAGAAAAACACTAATGATGTAAGAGAAAGTCCTTCACTAAAATTTATTGATGAAGCAACTAAGAGAGGAGCAAAAATAAAGTGCTACGATCCAGAAGCAATGATAGAAGGAAAAAAAGTACTAAAAGAAACAGTAACTTACTCTAATAGTAAAGAAGAAGCAATTAAAGACACAAATATTTTGTTAGTATTCACTGATTGGGATGAATTCAAACAACCAGATTTTAGAGAATTAAAAAATGCAGGAATTAAAGCAATTTTTGACGGAAGAAACCTCTACGATCCAATTGAAGTAAGAACAAACGGAATAGATTACTTTGGAATAGGAAGAATTTAAATAAGTCTAAACTAAAGAAAGGATTCATTTTTTTAATTAACTAAAATTAATTAAATTTTAAGCATTATTTAAAAAAGTTTAAAATCTAAATAAACTTTTTTTTACCAGAACCAAGCTAGAATCAGCAGTTATTTTCTTTTCTTCAAAAAAGCAAGTATTTTTTTCAATTTAGATTTTTTGCTCTTATTGCTTGGCCCTCTTGAGTGTTTCTTTTGCTTTTTAGTAACCTTCTTTTTTACAACTTTTTTCTTTACAACTTTCTTTTTAGCCATTTTATAATCACACATCAAATTTCAAAGGTTGATTAATTATGTATTAAGAACCATCTTCTGGACTCGGTGAGGGAGTTCCATGAACATTAGCTAATTCGAGCGTAACCACTTAAAGCGTGTTCTAATGGTGATCTCCATCATGCAATGAGTCAAGCGCATACAGTCAGCTGGTTTTAGGCAAAGAGTTATAGTCCAGTCTTCGCTTCAATGGCCGAGTAACTGTCGGAGGCTGTCATTGACATACCCTTTCCAGAGCAACCGATCAATCCAATATGTGTTTTCAACACACAATTAATCAACACTTAGTATTGTAACCATACCATTATTTAATTTTATCGTGTTTGGAAAACTAACTTAAAAATTCGTCAAATGTGGAACTAATTAATTTTACCATTTTCTAATAAAAAGAAGAGTATTTTATTTTAATTGGTTACTAAGTAAGTATGAATTTTAGAAATTATTATTTAATAATTTGTTTAATGATATTATTTTTACTTTTTGGATGCACAAAAATTGAAGAAACTTCAATTCAAACAAATACAAATCAACAAAATATTCCAGACAATACTCAATCTAACACACCAAATACAACCCGAACAAATACAAATAGCATAACTGATTTAGAAAATATGTGCATTGATTTATGTAAAACAAATTTAAACAGAAATACTGATTTGAGTAATGGCCCATGTTTAGGTTTGATTGCACCCGATTGGGTTTGTGATGTGGCGCATAATCCACGAATAGAAATTGATAATTTGTTTGAAAATACTTGTGCAGATTTTGCAAATGGAGTTGCTAATCATTTTGTAGAAGTTAATGAGAATTGTGAACTTATTGAATCTAATTAATAAAATAGAAAAAAAATTAAAAATAAAAGGAATTATTACTTCCTTTTATTTTTTACAGCAACTTTCTTTTCAGCAGTTTTAAATAAAATTGCTAATACAAACAAAAGTGCTATCATGTTTAGCGTTGGCGCGATGAATAATTTTTGCATCAATCCGTCAAGTATTATCAAAAGTAATCCCATAGCGTATACTACCATAAAATACTTATGAATTTCTTTCTTTCCTTTATTGACATAGAAAGATTGCACTGCCCAACCAAGAGATAATAAAACTAATCCCAAGCTGAACACTGAAATTATTGGTTCCATTCAATCAACTCCATTATATCAAAGAATTTTTAAGAATTTAAACTTTACCATTTTAGTTTTTTAAAAAAACCAAAATTTCAAACTAACAAAACTAAACTAATATTAATAAACAACTTAATACACAAATAAAGCAAGGTGAACATACAAAATGGATTATTTACTAATGGGTTCAATTTTATTAGAAGCAATTATAGTAATAGTTAGTGCAAATGCATTTCTTTCAAAGAAAAAAAAGTATGCAATTGGGTTAGCATTAACATTTGCAATTTATGTTTTTTATGATTCAGTAAGATTGCTAAACATAACTATTGATCCGCTAATAAAAGAAGGATGTTTTCTAGTTGCAACACTTGCTGCACTTTGGGCTGTTTGGAAATTGTATAAAAGTAAATAAATAGAATTATTTACTATTTTACTCTAAAACAAAAGTTGCTTGTTTAACAAAAAAATAGCTTTTCTTTAAAGTCATTGATTTTAATTTTAATCCATTTTTTTTAAAAATTTGTTTCCACTCTTCAAGTGAATGGTAATTATTAGTTTTAACACAAAAATCAAGATTAATTAAATTATCAAATAGAGAAAACAAAACTTTTCGCATTTTAGTTGGAACCATGTCTTCTTGAATAATAATTTTTTTAGAAACTCTTTTTACTTCCTTAATTAATTCATCTTGGTGATCCACATGATGTAAAATACTTAACAAAAGAGTAACATTGTATTCTTTATTTTTTGCAGGAATCTTTTTGCCATCATAAACAATTGGTTTTACTAAATCTGATAAAGAGGATTCATAAATATCTATTGAAGTTACATTATGCCCTTGCAAAATTGCATGTTCATCAAATAAACAAGTACCGCACCCAAGATTTAGTATTTTATCAGATTTTTTAAAATGCTTTTTTAAATTATCAAAAACATTTACACGGTTTTTAGGATTATTATATTTAACAAATGCTTTACGCAAAAGTGTATTTCGTTTAATAAATTCAAATCCCACTTTTTCACCACAAAAATTATTTTTCTACAAATTTACTCAATAATTGAAGAATGAAATAGTATAATAAAGTTAAGTTTATTTAAAATAAATAAATTTAAGATAAAAAAACAATTTTTACTATTATAATATACTAAAAAATTAACCTAAAAACAAAAGAGTTATTACTCAAAGTATAATACCAGCATCAAATAAGAGATTATTACTAACCCTAAATCTTTTTTGAATTATTAGTAAAAATATAATTAAGTACTACTGAAAGTGTCAAAAATAATGCAACAAGTGAAATAGGATCTATTAACTTAAAAATAACATTAACAATTAACCCTCCCCCAACAACTATTATTGCAATTACAACCGCAATTGTTCCTGCGTGAGTATCATCAAATTTAGCAATCATTGCATTAGCCATTTCTTTAGAACGTTTAATAGCAGAAGCTAAACTTTCATGTTTTCCTGGAATTGGAAGTAATCCAAATAAGAAAAAAGCAATAATTACAATTAAATAGGAACTAAATCCAAATAAAAAATATTCTAACGGAGAAAACGTTGTTGAAGAATTTTTTAAAATAACTCCTAAAAAGAATTTACTAAAAACAAATAGTGCACAAAAAATCCAATTAATTAAAAACCAAACATAAAGCAAAAGTCTCCCTTTATTTCCTGGAACATAAGGCGTAACACACATCACTATTGAAATCAAAAATACAAGCCCGATTGGGATAAGCACAATCAAAAATAAATTAAAATCAAGCAAAATATATGCTAAATAAATAAATATTAGTTGAAAAACAAGTAACTTAAATTCAGTTAATTTAAACAAAATTTTATCCCTTAAAATAAACCCTTCAATAAGCCCAAAAAATATTGTAAACATAAAAACATGACTCATTAAATTATAACTTGTAATCAATTCCTCTTTTGATGGAATAAAAAATAACACTAACAAAACAAAAAATCCAATCCAAAACCATTTTGACAAAACCTGTTCTTTAGCATAGAAAAAAACTTGAAAAATAAATCCAAGACAAAAAGCAAGCAGAAGGATATCAACAGAACTAAAAATCAAAAAATCCATACTACTCACAAACACCAAAATAAATATAAAATCTAATTTTATTAAAAAAAATATTTTTACTATACTAAATCAATTATTTTGCAAATTTATACACTATTTTTCTTTTTTTTATTAAGTATTATAAATATTTCAACTCCGACTATTAATATTAACAATAATCCTAATATTATGTAAATAATTGGTAATCCCAAAAAATTTTCACTAAGATTATCAATAATATTTGGTTCTATTTTTGGTTTACATTCACCATTATAATCAACTATTACTTTTGCTGCGTTTGCATTGCAAACATTTGAATAAGTATTACCATCAACTCCGCAAACTGGATTATAATCCATAGTACATCCAATAGGAACATTTGAATCAATTATAGGTTTTGCAACTGATTCTAAAATAATTGGTGAAACAAATTGAACTTTGTTCAAATCAGGTTTTTTATTTGAATCAATTTTGTAAGATAATTCAATACTTTGATTCGCTTTAATTGAAGGAACAGTAAATTCAATTATTGGATCATCTTTTAATATTTCAAATGAAAATCCTGAAATAATTTGTGAAGCACTAAGTGCAATAGCTTTAGGTATCTCAATAACTACTTTAATACTCTCTTGATCCACACTAGTAATATTTTTTATTTTAATAGTTATTGTTGTTTTATAACTTGTTTTTCCATTAGAAACTATTTGTTCAACTTTAGGAGTTATTTCAAATTCATAATTATTTGCATTTGCAACCATATCCGCAATTTGAGTTGAATTGAATAATTTATTACCTTGATTGTCAGTCATTTCCTTCAAAACATTACTTAAAACTTCTGAAGAGTATGTTACAGTTTGAGTTGTTTGGAAAATATTTGTTATTCCATCTTTAAGAGTAGTCATACCACTTCCGCCACCGCCCCCTCCACCTCCACCACAATTAGAGGTGCAACTAGCCGCATTAGTTGTAAACAAATAAGATGCATTTGAATCATTATTGTTGTTATCTCTACAAACAACATAAAAGTTGTATGCAGTACTCGCGCTTAATCCACTTAAATTAATTGTGCCTGAACCTATACCAATTGTAGTTGTTATTACTAAATTTACATCCGTTGGCATCAAATCATAATTCAAATCCAATATACTTCTTCTACAAGTTACTAATTCGTTTGTAAAAATAATTAATTGAGCAGTAGTTGAAGTTTTAGTTAATGAACTTAAACCAATTATTGGTTTAGTTATGTCTGACTGAGTTTTAAATGAAATCATTTTATAACTAGTTGAATTATTTCCAGCAGCATCTTTGCATCTCACGAATAAATTGTAATCAGTCCCACCATTCAAATCGTAAACAATAAGGACATCATTTCCATCAATTTTATTTCCATTAATCATTGAAGCATAATTTTTATCCTCATTAAGATTATATTTACAAGTAACATTTTCATTTGCATTTACATCAATAGTTGCATTAATGTCATTAATTATTGTTGCAGAAGAATTAAACAAATTCAAATCAAATGTAGGAGCAATACCATCAATATCATATCTACTAAAACCTTGCGCATCAAAAGTTAAATTTCCGTCAACATAGTTGTAATTTCCATTAATGTTTGCATCAATTAAACTGTATTCGTTAACATAACCACTTTCTGTATGACTAATATTTGGCGCTAGCGCAAATGGAAGATTATACATTGTTACTATTGCATTCAAATCATGCAAAGCTGCAACTACAGTTGTATTCAAATCAATATAGTAATTATGTGTATTAACATCCTGATTCATATCAAGTGCGCTTGAAATTAATAGTAGATTTTCAATTACACTTAAATCAGTTAAATTAATATCATTAGCAAAAGTTAATTTCCCAAATCCTGTTTTTTCAAAAGTTAATGGATTCACATGTTCAAAATTATTTATATCTTGAAAATTTGTTGATGCTCCGCCAAGCCCATTAGGAATACCATTGCTATACAATATTATTGGATTATCCATTTGCCGAACAATAATATTTCCAGCTGCATCAGTAACTCTAATAGTTAACAAAACTCCATCAAAATCATGAGTCCAATTTGATCCAGTGTTTAAATCAAATGTATTCGCATCAACTTTAGTTGTACTAACCCATATGTTTGAACCATTTATATCAAAAAAGTTTACATCTACAGATGCAAATTCTGGCCCAAACCCATATTTTTTAATTCCAGGAGTCAAAGCTATTCTTATTCTCTGATTTTGTCCATAAAAAATATCATTATCGTTTGTCACTGCTAAAAAAACATATGGTTCCGTTTTGTCCAAAGCAGTAAATACTCCAAAAGTAGTTGTATTATTACCGGCATTATCTGTTTGTGAAACTCTTAATTCTTGATTTCCATCTTTATCTACTAATACATAGCGTAGTGTTCCAACAGAAATTACTGCTGTTGGACTTTCCCCATTCAAAGTTATATTTTCGTCTCTTAATTCTGAAATATAATAATTCAAATCTAAAATTATATTAAAATCAGCATTTTGCCAAGTTATTCCAATATTATCAACAATATTTATTGTGGGTGGTGTTTTATCTACTAAATAACTCCATTCAATTGATTGCTCGTTATTATCAACATCATTGTAACATATTACATACCAACTAACATTAGCATCACTACCATCTACTTTACCTAAATTTTGTAAAGTTCCATTTGCAGAAATATTAGTAAAAAATTGTGAACCAATAGTTCCACCATAATCCCATATTAAATTACAATCAACTGATTCACTAATAGTGTCAGTTACAGTTATCAAAAAGTTATGATCTTGCGCAGTAATATTTGCATCACCCATAATAGCCATATTAGCAGGAGCAATCAAAGTCACAGTTGGAAAAAATGAACTTACGGATTGTAAAGTTTTTTGTGCATTAATTCTTTTTCCAGTAACAGTGTTTCCATCTAAAGCGATAAGTGAATCACCATTATTTAAAATTAAATCTTTAACTTGTAAATAATTCAAATCAGGTTTATACCCCCATAACAAAGCAGCCAAACCAACAACATGCGGAGTTGCCATTGAAGTTCCGTCCATGTATTGATACGAACCACTAGTTGAATTAGCATCAATAATTTTTACATCATCAACATAGCATCCATCATAAGGAATTGGATTAGATTCATCCGTTATCCATCTAAAACGAAATTTAAAATCACTAACTGAATAATCTGCTAAATATAATTCAATTGAATTATTATAATTCCCATTAATGTCTAATTGTTGAATCCATTCTGAACCATTCCAAAAATACAATTCAAAAAAATCATAATCTGGTTCTGTATTACAATTAAGATAAAAGTTCAAATAACTATTTGATTTTCCACTTAAATCAATTATAGAAGAATCAATATTTGAATCAATATTATTTAGATAATCTCCCCAATTTACATAATCTGAAACAAGAACTTTGCATGAATTATCTAAACAACTAAGCGTTCCCCAAGTCCCACTCCCTGATTGAGTAAACTTGGTTCCGATATTGTAAATAGGAACACTTTCAAAATCTTCATCAAAAGCTCTATACCCCTCATTACTGTAAATATTAGTTCCTGGAGCTCCAACATCAACAGAAATTGCACCATAATCTGAAAAGTTAGCTAAATTATCATTTTGATCAGTTGCTGCAACACAAATTATATTATTATAATTATAATCACAAGGGTAACTTGAAGTAATATTGTGATTTTCAGTACTATTTCCTGCAGCTGCAACAAATAATCCTGGAAATAAACTAATAACTTCAGCAAGTGCCAAATCATACCCAGGCCCACCCCAACTCGCATTAATTATTTTTGCTCCGTTTTGCTTTGCAAAATTTATTGAGTTAACAAGACTAACAGTACTAAAATCTACATTTATTGCCATTATTTTTGCTTTAGGTGCAACACCAATAATTCCCACGCCATTATCTTTTTGAGCAGCAATTGTTCCTGCAACGTGAGTTCCATGAGAACTAATTGTAGGCAAAGGAGTTATATCATTATTTTCATAATCATACCCATGATTACAACCACCAATTATAGAATCCCCATTTTCATTTTTACAACTTGAACCATCCCACATGTTGTTAATTAAATCTGGATGATTGTATGCTACACCCGTATCTATTACTGCAACAATAATATCAGATGAACCTTGGGAAATACTCCAAGCCTCTGGCGCATTAATATCTGCTTCATTAGTTCCACTAGCTCCATTTACTATTTGTCCCGTGTTATCAAGTCCCCACAATAAATCTTTGTAAGTGTCATTAGTAGCTATCCCCATTGGATAGTATTGATAATTTGGTTGAGCATATTCAACATTAGGATTTTTTTCTAGTTCAGCAATTTTTTCTTCAACTGTTTTATTATCATCAATCTTTAAAACCGAAATATTGTTTTTTGTCAAATCTTCTAATCTAGTCATTGAATTACTTACACTAAAACTTTTAGCAGCAGTTCTGCCTAAAGTTGTATCTAAATTTATTTTGCTTGTTTTATATTTTACTAATACTTGCCCTTGGACATACCTTTTTTTTATTTGTTGAAGATTAGAAATAGTTGGTTGAACTTCTTTTACAACCTTAATAGAATCAATAATTGGTGTTTCGGATAATTCAGAATTATTTTCAATAGAAATTATTTTTTTTAAATCATTCAAACTAAATTGATGTTGATAAAATACAGCAAAAGCCCCAGTTGTTAACATTAATAAAAAAATAAGAACTAAAAAAATGCTTAACGCACTTTTATAACTATTAACCCCAAAAAACATTTTTCCCAACCTTTATTTACACCTAAATTAAACTTACAATAGTATTTATTTGTTTAGACTAACAAAAAAATATACTTTTCTTTAATACTTCAACCAAAATTTAACAAAAAGTCATAATTTCAAAAATCTATATAAATTCTTAAATTTACTTGCTAACTATTATCCTTAACTTTAAAACCGATAATTAAAAAATTATTTTACAACTTTATTTACAATACCAACTGTTCTTAAACAATCAATCTTTTCACGATTTAATCCTAAAACAAAAGGCACACTTTGATAACCCACAACTACTCTATTAATATCGTTAGCTTTTAACAAACTCAACAAATCTTCATTAAAAGTACTGCTTGATTTATTAAAATCAATTTTTACAGAATTTACAAAAACTCCATTCTCAAATATTAAAAAGTAATTTAAAAAATTAGGATTAGGAGATATTGGACTATTTAGATCAGAATTAATAGTTAAAACAGCAAGTTTTGTTCCAACTTGATTTACAGAAACTGTAGTTTTGCAATAATTATTTACAAAATCATAAACCCCCCCTGATTGTTTTATTCCAATTATATCGCTAATACGTCCGTTCATTTTTAGACATTTTATATTAGTATTATTTAGATTAGAATCAAATCCGTAACTAACATCAGCCAAAACCAAAGTTGTTACTTTTTTTCCAACCAACCAATTAGTAACATTTTCATCAGCATTTATTTTTGAATATGGATTTTGAGCAGATTCAATTAAAACATTATTATCAAAAATAAGAAAATAAGGTGCATTTGAACCCAAAGGAGATAATCCAGCATTAGCATCTTTCCCCGCAGATGCAATTGCAACAATTTCACCTTTGAAATCAAGAGTACTAGATTGAACACAATATTCTTTTATACAATTTTGTCCATCATTCAAATAACCAGAATTACAAATATATTCACAATTTTTTTCAACTGTGCATGCGTCAGATAAAATAAAGTTTGAATCTTGAGTTAAGTCTTGATTTGATTGAGGACAAAGAATGGCATTTTCAAAAACACTCCCAACACAAGAATATTTTAATGAGGGAAGCATACATTTGTTGTCTTTTAATTCAAACCCATTAACACATACATACTCACACTTTGGATTTTCAGAACAAGTAGAAAGAAGAACCTTTGAATAATCCTTATCTAATAAATTATTTTCCCCACCACATAAAATTGCATTTTCAAATCCTTCACCAGTACATTGGAAAGTTTGATTATTAAAAATCGGAACTGAAGAAAAAGAAAAAAATAAAACTATTATAACAGCAATAATTAACACAATCAATCCAAATAAAATAATTTTTTTTGAATTGGATTTAGTTTTAAGCACAACATCAACAGCGCCAGAAATAACTGAACCTTTAGTTAAAGGTGCGCCCTCAAAGTTAGAAACATTATTTTTTTTATTATCAACCATAATTATCACATTTAATTATTCATCTAATAAACTAACTTTTGTTTAATAAGGATTATTAGGATTATCTCCCTTAAGAAGCCCCCACCCAATTATTACTCTTATCATTCCTGTTGTTTGGAAACATTCTAAATTTTTTTGATCTAAACTTGATGCAAATCCACCATTTACTGAACTTACAACAACTTTTTTTACACCTTTTTCACTCAACCAATCAGTAACATTTTTTGAAACATCTCCACTTGAAGTAGCAAAAGGATTAAACGCATTTTCTTTAAACACATTATTATCAAAAATAACAAAGTATTGCGCTTTTTCATTTTGCGGAGAAATTGCTGAGTTTATATCTTTTGAAGACGCTATTGCAACAACTGATCCGACTAGATTTATTGTTGTTATAACTTTGCATGTATCAGTAGATAATATTTTTGTACACACACCTGCTTTATTTTCATATCCTGATGCACATAAATATTCACACTTTTTAGAAGAAGTACATTCACTAACTAATTCGCTTGAAGTACTCCACTTAAGATCTGAATCATCCCCTTCACAAATAACTGAATTTTCAAAAATTACTCCCGTACATGAATAATTTGATCCTGTTGATTTTACACAAGAATTTCCTTCTTTTGCGTAACCATTAATACAAATATATTCACACTTATTTGTAGAAGTACAAAAAGAAACTAAACTTGCATTAGTATCCACTAATAAACCTCTATTATCATCCTTACACAATTGAGCATGGGAAGAAATATTTCCCTTACATAAAAAATCAGTAAAAGGAATCAAACATTCATTTTTATCTTTTTCATAACCTTTTTTACAAATATATTCACATTTATTTTCAGAAGTACAAATTGATACAAGTTTTGTTTGTGTTTCTTCTTTCAATCCTAAATTATCTCCTTCACAAATTATTGAATTAGCAACAAGTAAATTGTTTACACAATCAAATTTTTTAATAGTTTCATTAGAATCAAACTCACTTTCTTTTTTTATGCAAAATTTTTCTACTAATATACTATCTAAATCACAAACATATTCACATTTTTTACTGTCTGTACAACTTTCTGAAACACTAATTGTTTCATTCTCAATTAAGTTTAGATCATCCCCTTCGCAAAGAGAAGAGTTTAATGGATTACTTCCAATACAACTAAATTTAATTAAATTTTCATCATTTTCTTGAATAACAGAAGAACACCCGCTTAGAAGAATTAATATAAAAAAAAGCAATCCTCCAGTAATAAATTTATTTTGCATACAAACCATCACAATTTCATTCAATTATTGCCTTTGAATATTTAAATTCAAACTTGTAATTTCAGGACCTAAATTTGTATTTTTATCAGGTTGCATAAAAGCTCTCAAACACAAATAATTGTTTGAAAAACTACCAAGTTGTCCAACTCCATTTTGGAAATTTATTAAAGTCCATTCACTTCCATTTGTACAAGGAGATTCTACTAAATCATATCCAGAGTAGTACCAATCAATAGTTCCATTATTTAATGTTTGAACAGGAGTAAATGTATCCCAAAGTGTACTTCTTCCATCACCAGCAATAAATGTAGCCCAGCTAGAATTATCAACTTTATTTCCAACAATTAAATCAACATCATGAATTTTTGGAGTAAGTGTAGAATCCGTTGTTGCCAAATATGCTTTCCATTGAACCCAAACAGGATTTCCGTGTGCTAAACTTATCAATTCTTCATTAGTGGTATAATATGTAGCCCCCGTTCCATCCGGACCAATCCAAGATGCAGTATCTAGGCCTTGATTAGTATCCGCAGAGCGTATTTGAAATTTTACAGTAGTTGCAGAAGGAACATCCGCAGTAAAATTTATTTGCACTAATTTTTTTGGTGATTTAAGATTTATTTTATTAGAAGTAAATGATGCAAAAGATTTGTATTCAGGAATATATTTTACAGTTAAAGAGGATGAATTTTCATACATCGTGTGAGTCCCTTTTTCTTTTCCTATAACTCTTGTATTCCAAGTATCTAAATATTCTCTATAATCTGAATCATATCTATATTTCCAATCTTTATCATCATAAGAATATGATTTCATTCCGTGGAAAGGAATTGGATAAATACTATCAGTTAAGAATGATTTTACAGTACTTTTAATTGTATAAAACACATCAGCATAAAAGAAAGCGTGTCTATCTGAACCAACTTGTTTTGCTGGGTCTTTGAATTCAAATGCCAATTCATCCCCTGAAGCCATTACTACAAATTTATCATCAGTTTTATCTAGAAGTGGTCTTACATCACCATATTTTGTAAAATTTCCATACATTATAGATTTAATATCTACAGGCTTTTTTGCATCATCAGAACTTCCGCCTTGCGTCATAGAAGGATAAATATAATTTGTTGCACCAGCATAACCTAAATTTGCAACACTCGCATCAACATATTTTACACTAACATTTACAGGAACAGAATCATCAAGCATCACTGAATCGAGTATTCCTAATTCAACAGGACTATTTGCCATAGTTATTCTCATTTTTGTATTATCTTTTTTCAAAATATTAGGAATGTCAATTAATAAACTTCTTTTAAATCCCCCATTCTTTATAGTCTTCTTTTGAACCACCCATTCATTTTTATCATTAAGAGTTTCAATAGTTGTCCAAACTGAAAATGGAGTTTTATCTTCATTTACTCTACTTACATACTGAGCCCATCCTGTAAGAATTAATTTTGCATATTCAGGATGCTCAATATTTCCAAAATCAATTATCACTTGAGTTTTATCATCTTTTGAAGAAAGTGCAACTGGAACTTCATCACTTTTTGATACTTCAAAAAGAACATTTTTTCCTTTTCGGTCAAATGCAGAAATTGGCTCTTTTGGATCTTTAATAGTAACAAAATCTTTAGGAGTAGATTGTCCTGTTTCAGGAATGTAATACCAGCGAGTCATTACATCATATCCTTTTGGAGCATCAACCAAAACTAATTTTGCTTCATCAAAATAATCCGCTTCTTCAATTGTTTCTCTTATTTTTAATTTGTAAGTTCCATTCACTGGTTCAAACTCTCCAAGATCAAAAGGGCCCCCACTATAATTTTCTACTTTGAAAAGATTAACATCTTTTGCTAAAACCCCTGCCATTAAATCAGTATGAAATTTGTATTCATTAGACAACAACTCAAAATCTCTACTTTTTGCCAGACTGCTTATATCAGAAATTAGTGGTTTTGCAACATGCGCACAATACGGGCACCAAGTCCCTTTTAGCAAATCTCCCGGTTTTGCGTTCCATTGGTGCTTTCTCTCGCATTCCATACGAAGCTTTTTGTTATAACTTATATATTCTGAGGCTAAACATTTGCCATTCTTCTTATTTGCTAATTCTTGAAAGAATGGAATTGAATATTTAATTTTCTTTTGAGCTGTACTTTTGAAACTACACAACCTACACCAAGTACCGCTTTTTACATCATCGTAAGTCATTTCAAAATTTTGGTGATTATCTTTTTTACAACTCCAAAGCATTTTAGTTCTTGCAGTAACATAAATCGTTGACAAACATTCTCCGCCTTTTGCCTTTGCAAGGTTTTGAGCTTCTTTTAATTTTTCTGGTGAATAAATATTAAATTTTGTATAATCAATATTTCTAAATTGTGGTGCTTTCACCCCATATACTTCACAACGCCAAAGAATATATCGTTCCATGTCGTTTTCAGGAATTGTGTATGGAACTTCAATCAAAATAATGCCTTTCTCATTAAAACACTGCATCCTTTTCAAGGAGTCATCTCTTTTACGTTGCTCAAAATTTTGATTTTGGTGCAAAAAGTTATTCTGTTTGTAATGTTGTATTCCATTATACTCAAATGCTAACTTTAATTCTTCACAATATCCATCTAATTCCATTTTATTTCCTTTTTCATTTCTCAACCAGGCAGGTTTTATTTTTAAAAATGATTTCTCAAATATTGTCTCAAAGAACGCCCTGCACATTCTCTCGCTTATGCCTGGTCCACAGCTGTTACACCATCCACCATTTTGTATGTTTCTTGGTGTTTTTTCAAATTCGTGTCCGTCAATACACTTAATTTTTACCAAGGTTTTTGGATCTTTGTATGGAGAGCATAAGATTCCGCGTCTTGATTTCACTAGTTCTTCAAATTTTAATGCTTTATCTTTGAAAAGTATTTGTTTTTTTAGAGCTTTTTCTTCTTTGCGTTTTTCTTTTAAGCCAGCGAAGTTTATTCTTCTTGTTTCTCGCATTTTTTGTTTTGATTCTTCAGTATGTTGTCTCCCATACCAATAATTCTTTTCTCCTGCATTCCATCCTTTTACTCTTATTGGAGCCGGTTGTCCCTTTTTGAATTCAGTTTTTGGAGACGAGTGTTGTCCTTTACGTATGTCGCTCATTTTCTTTAAAGTCTCTTCTGAATAAATTCCATGTTTCCCTTTATTCCATGGCACAACACCAGTTTTGCCTTTATTCCAAGGTATTGGCATAACTCCCTTTTTTCCCTTATTCCAAGGAATTTTTTTTGTCTCATTAGAAACCACGTCTTCACTCATATGAGAATTACTTGCTATAATGTAAATAAAAACATTAACAACTAAGTTTTAGCTTGATTTCAAATCTTTTGTTAATATTATTAGTGAGTTTATGAATAAGCTTGCGTTTTGTTTTTCGAATAATTTGCTTGTTGGGTGTGCAGAATAATCCCTGTATTCTTTCATTACACTTAGTAGTTTTCCTGATTCGTTAGGGTTGATTTCTTGTTGTGCAATTAAGTAAGCTATTCTTTCGTTTAGTGTTCTAAATTGTGCTTTTGTATCTGTGGCTTCGATTATTAGCCCTTCCATTACTGTACCACATAGTAAACATGTTGCAACGTAAGCCCCATGATTGTAAGAAATATATGCTTCAATAATTCTGTCCCGTAAATTGAGTGGAAGTAGTGTTAGAAATTTTTCATCAGGTTTCATTTCTTCAGAACTAATTAATTTACTAATAGATTGAGTTAGTTCAGAATTTTGTTTTCTTAAATTAAGGTTTTCGTTTTTGATTTGAGTAGTATCAATTTCATTTTCTCCTGATGCTATTCTAATTGCCGAAGTAAGTGCTTCAAGAGCCCCTGCTAAATAAACAGGATTATACTTATCCACTTCAGGAGCTTCAATATCTTTGTCAATTGCTTTAGCTGAATCAAGTATTTTGTAATAGTCTTCTAAAATGTTACTTACTTCTCCGGAGTATGCTCTTCCGTCTTTGATTAAGTTTACTAGTGATTCGCGTACTGCGTGGGCTCTATTGGCTTGCATTAATAGTTTCTGATTGTTTTCCATTTTTTGATTCCCCCTTGAATAGGTTTTCTAGTAAAGGTTTGATTTCGGTTCTTCTCAAAGTTTGGTGAAGTTTTTCATATTCTGAACTTGAATCTTTGTCTGTTACTAAAAACCACCAAGATTTAATTTTTGGATCTAAATTATTCTTCTCAACTTTTTCCCGCAAGAATTCTGGTTTTTTTGTTTGAACTCCTGTTTCAACTTCAATCGCAAAACACTCTGTTACACCATTTTTTTCTAACTCAAATATAACATCTGCTTCGGCTGTGAGTGGTGTTTTGACGTTTTTAGTGTAGTGCCTAATTTCTTCTGCAATTATTTGAGTCATGAAGTAGTGCTCAATACTTTCACTTGAATTTGGTTTCTTTACTAAATATACTTTTGATGAACTTTCAAGTCCGCATAATCGTGCTTCTTCAAAATTGTTTCTCTTCAAAAATTCTACTTGCTGTTCATTCAAATCTTTTAACAAATAAAAATTCTTTTCCAACTTATACGCTTCAAGGTCTTCCTTCACCGCCGTGCCTAACTCTTTCAACTTTTCTTCCCTCTTTCGAATCTCATCAGGATTAGTTGTAATTAACTCCAACTCACTCGGACTAGGAACAACTCTAAGGGGTATGTGGTCGTTCATTGCAAATAGTAATCCTTCTCCAGGCATTGCAGTTAGTAAATAGTTTTGTTCTTCGTGGTTTAGGTGAAATTTTTCTGCTAGGTCTACTATACACGCAGGCTCTTGTCGAGACAAGTACTTCCATGCTGTGTTTGCGAGGATTGTTTTTCCGGCTGGGGATGTTAAGAGGTCTTCAACTTCTTGGGTGATTATAACTATCCCCAGTCCGAACTTTCGAGCAGTTTTAATTAGCTCGAATATTGATTTTGAGTGTTCAGCGAATCGCAACAAAGACCAAGCTTCATCTATGATGAGTGTTTTTCGTTCGTGGTCTTTTTGCATCTTCTTATGCACAAAATCAAGAATAAGGTACATCATTACAGGTTTAATTTGCGACGGCATGTTTGCAATGTTAAAACAAATCAAATCGTTAGTCAAATCAAGATTAGTTTGTTTGTTGATGAAACTAAATGATCCTTTTACATAAATCCTCAATCTATTTTCAAGTGCTTCGTATGTCATTCTTTCTAGTCGAGAAGCTGTTTTCTTTTCTTTAATAATTTCATTATACAAGTCTTCCATAATGGGTGGTTCTTTAGTCCAAGTACTCGCATCGTCTGGGAGTATTCCTTTGTCTTGATAAATTATGTGAACTGCTTTATCTAAAATGTTTTTTTGAACTTCTGTTAATTCTCCACAGAGGATTTTGAATAAATCCATTAAGGAAATTGTTTTTTCTCCTAAATCTGAATCCATTAAATCAAACGGATTAATAATTGACTCACTATCTCTTTTGATTTCAACTAACTGACCATTGTAAGTTTTTGTTAAATCAACGTATTCTCCTTGCGGGTCAATCATTATTGTTTTTACTCCCCGCAAAATGTTTCTAATAATAAATAGTTTTGCTGTTACGCTTTTTCCTCCACCAGAAGTTCCAATAATTAAACCATTATAGTTTGCGAAACTAAAAGGATCTAAAATAATTGGAATGTTATTTATTTTATTTAATCCGAATAAAATTCCTTGCTGATCAATGTTCAAATAAGCAGTAGTAAAAGGAAAACAGGCGGCTAAAGCGTCACTTGGAATATTTCTGTTAATATTGAGTTTGTCTTCTTGTATTGGGTAGAGTGCTTTTGCTCCTTCATTCATTTTCAAAAAAGGAATCTTGGGTATTACCATTATTGAGTTTAGTTCTGCTAAAATCTTTTTAGTGAGTAAATCAAGTTTTTCTTTATCATACGCACGAGCACCCAAATATAAAGAAAGATTGAATAGTTTTTCTTCTCCTTTTTGTAATTTTTCTAAAACGTTTAGCGTGTCTTGGTGTTGTAGTTTGAGTGAGGGGTTTACTATTCCTTTCATTTGTGCCGCGACTAAATCTGATTCTTGTTTTACTAGTTCTTGATTAAGTTGTGTTATGATTGTGGAGATGTGAGAGGGTTTAATGTGCATGGACACGTCAAAATTACCTTCGCTTGAAATAATTGAATCCAACCAACCTTCTCTAATAGTTCTTGGGTATCCTACGGCCATTATTGTTCTTGTTAGTTGTTCGTTAACTTTGAGGCAGTCGAATTCGTTCTTTACATATGATGGTTTGAGTAATTTCGCTAGTTCTTTCATTTTTAACCCTCCCTAAGTATTGTAAGTTTTTTTGTACAACTTTTCCATTTATTCTTTTATTCTCCACTAGGTAGTTGTACTGATTCCCTTTGATTGTTTTGGTTCGTATGAAGCTCATTGTTTTCACTTTCAGTTATTTTCAATTGTTTTGTTTTTCCAAATTTTTCTTCTATTATTTTCATTAATTTTTCTAACATCTTCTCAACCTCCTTTAGTAGTTGATGTAGTCGTGTGGATTGTTTACGTTTCTCATTTCTCTTAGTCTGTGGTCAACGAAATATTTTTTTCCGTTGTACAAAATTATGGGCAACATTCTTGGTGTTGCTTGTTGGTCTTCTTCAGTCACGCAGTCACCCCCTTTTGTTTTTCTAGCATTGATAAGGGTGAGAGGTATTGGTTTTGGGTTTCAATAAATCCTTCAAAGTAACTTGAAAGCATTGAAACGAGTTCATTAGTATTCAATCTTTTAGTTGTCAAATTACATGCTTTAAGTTTTTCTTGACAAAGAGTTGTTCGAATATCGAGTTGACTTAAAGCGTACTTTGGATTCTTTTCATCACTTGGAATTACTATGTAAAATAATCTATTCTTCACAGCATGTGCTTCAATAAAGGAAGTTACGAATTCTTTGAAGTCATTGAATTGTTTTTGTAACTTTTCTTTCTTTGACTTTTTCACTTTGTTTTCAAGAGTTTTAAGATATTCTTCAAGAGAAAGATTTACGGTTCTCATTACTATTTGGATTGGAAAGTCTAGAGAGTTGAGGAAGTCTTTGTATGCTGATATTATTGCTTCTTGATGACGAACATCAAGAATGTGAAAATTGATTGGTTGGATTTGTAAAATTGCTTTTGTAGATCCATTAGTCAAAAACAAAGTGTCGTCTGTGATTTTATTTACTTCGATGAATTTTTCCATTTCTTTATCTAAGTATCCAAGTTCTTTTGGTCGCAAAACAAAGTTTGCAAGAGTGGTTAGGTGTTCGCGTAAGTTAAAGAATGCAAATCCTGCACCAATTCCTAAGAAAGTTAATCCGATTCCTAATTTGATTTCAAACATTAATGGAGTTTTTAGAAATATTAGTGCTCCGATTGCTCCAAATATTCCTAAATACCCTGCTTGTGATAAAGATAGGTTGAAGATAAATTTTTCTTCGTACTTTAAGTTTTTAGGTATTTCATAAGACATCTGGACTCACTGCTCCTGTTTGTTTTGCACTTCCAATTGCTCCGGCAATATTTCCAGTTAGTGTGCTTAGTGCGAGGTTTAGTGCTGGTGCGTTTGTTGTAATTGTTAGTGCTGATTTTACTAGTGCGTAAATTATTGCTAGAGTGTTAGTTAGTGCGATTACTACAAATCCGAGTGGAAGTATTAGGGGAGTTCCTGAGTTTCCTGCAAGTTGAAGTAAAACTTGCTGAGTGGAAATTAATATTATTACGTCAATGAATTGTAGTGCGAGCATTACTCCGAGGAAGTTGAATATCATTTTTCCCCAAGTTTCAAACTTAGGAGTAAGATACAAAAATATTCCAATTGGAAAGAGTGCTACTCCTGCGATTAAAAATAAATATCTAACAAAGAGAGTTAGTAGTGCTAGTCCGATTGAGAAAATATTTAATGATAAAAAGAGTATGCTTGTTGATGCGAATAAATCGTTTTGAAAGAATTGTTCAAAACCTACACTCCACATAAAGCTAGTTATTCCAGTAGATAATTCCAAAACTAATTTATATAAATAAAATGAAATGTTTACTCCTATTATCATTATTACTGCGTTTTTTAGATTTTGTTTACTTTCTTCTCTTCTTGTCGGATTATCACTTGATAGTAAAAATTGTAATCCAATTATTAAAAAAAGTAATAAGTATAGTGAGGAGATGATTATTACTATTGATTGCCACCAACCCATCATTCCGGTCGGGTCTGGATTGGTAGCCAATAGTTGTTGGGTTAGGTCGTTTAGGGTATTGTTGAAATTTATTAAAGAATTTTTTATACTCGCTAACAATAAGTTGAGTAATTGTGTTGGTATGTCTAGTAGTGTTCCGTTTAGTGTGTTGGTGGTATTGGTTAATGCGGTTGAGTTACTTGATGTTCCCCCATTGATTGCATTGATTACACCTGCTAAATCTATTCTCACTGTTATTGCGTGTGCGTAGGGTGTTATTGCACTTATTACGAACAATGCTGGAAAAAATATTTCAAACCACTTAACCATTTTGTACCACCTATAATGCGGGTGCTGTTAAGTAACCAACAATTAATGGAGCTACCCAAACTAACACGAGTCCGACTATCGCATATGACACCATTGATTTTGAATTTTCTCGGGCTTGTATGTTTGAGCCTGAGAACATGTACATTGCTCCTGCGATTGTTAGAGCAATTATTCCCACAACGGAAACGACTCCTTTGATTAGATCATATATTTTCATTATGGGTTCGGTGATGTCGCTTACTGATGCTGCGAAAACCATTTGAGTTGCTAACAGCATGATTGTTAAAATTGCTAAACTTTTTCTCATCAATTATTCCTCCTTGAGAATTTTTTTTCTCTTAAAATCATCTTCCTCACTCCGCGATATTTAAATGCTTTGTCCAGTGATTCCAATTTTGTTGGAATTTTTCCAATTTTTTTGGAATGGAAAGACTAAATGTTTTTAAGTGTGGTTGACTGCAAGTGAGTTCTTAGTGATTTGAAATGATTTCAAAAATTTATGCAGATTTTTTAAAAGAGGTTCGAAGAATGGGAGGAGAGTTATCTTTTGAGCAGGAGTCTGCTTTAGTTGAATTTGATCCCAGTTTGGGACCGAAGGTAAAGGTTGATGTTTATGGAAGGAAAAGAATCGTGTATCAATATTAGTTTTGAAGCAGAAAAGATTCTGTTTGCTTGTCAAGAAACTTTAAAGACATACAATAAGTTACGATTGAAAGGTAGAGGTACTAGGGCTCTTCAGTATTTAATTAATGTTCCAAAACTTTATATTGGAAATAAATATTCGCCCAGTAGAAAGTATTCTGTTACTTTTGGTTTTAACAAATCAACTAATCACCAACTTGTAATAATTGATTTAGATGATAGTATTGGATTGGCTCCTTAATTTTATGCGAGTAGCCATTTCCATAGTGGAATGAATTTGATTTTTTTGTTTTGGATAGTTTCTTCTTTTTCTTCATCCCAAGTTATTATTTGAAGATTGTTGCATTTGAATTCTTTGCTTGCTTGTATTAGTGCTTTGGTTTCTCTTTCTTTTGTTGTGTAATTAGTTGTATCATAACAAACTTGTATGAGGGATGTAACTTTTTTTACTTTCTTTGTTAGAAAATCAACTTCTCCACTTTGGTAAGAGTAGTAAGCTGTGTCTTCTTTTCTTCTTAATAATTCGATAAAAATTAAGTTTTCCATTAAGAGGCTTTTGTTATCTGTTCCTTTAGTTAAATAAAATCCATTATCTATTATGTATGGTTTTGGAATTGATTGTTCGGCTTTTTTGTAAGAGAACGCGAATTTTCTTAGGAGGAAAACAAAGAATGCGTCGTTTAGTGCATCAATGTACTGGTATAATGTATTTTTGCTTATTTTTATTCCGATTGTTTTTAAATAATTATAAAATTTGTGTATTGAGAATTCTTTTGCGTTTATTAGTGCTTCAATAAGTAATTTTAGTGCTTTTGTGTTTCTTATTTTTGTTCTTTCTATGACGTCGCGGTATATTGTAACTTCGAGTATTTCTTCTAATATTTTTTCTCTTTCTTGAGGGAATAGGATTGTTTCAGGGTATCCGCCGTAAGTAAAGTATTCTCTAAATGAGTTCATTACTTTTGCTTTTTCGGTTGATGAATAATTAGTTAGAGAAATTTTTTTTGCTTGCAGGAATTCTTTGAAAGAAAATGGGAATACAGAGTATGATAGTGATCTGCCTCTCATGCTTGTTGCTATTTCTTTACTTAGCATTTTTGAGGATGAACCAGATAAATAAATTTTTAGTCCATCATCAAGGCAGGTTCTTACAAATCCTTCCCAGTTTTCTACTGTGTGGATTTCATCAAGAAAAAAGTATGTATTAATTTTTTTGTTTTGAGGGTAGATTTCGTAGAATGTTTCTAAGAGTGAATAAAGGTCTTTTGAAGTTGTTACGCCCAAACCTGATTTTTCTAGGTTTATGTAAAGTATTTGTTCTTTTTTTACGCGTTTTAAAAGTTCTGTTATTAGTTGGTACATTACGTATGTTTTTCCTGCTCTTCTGGGTCCGATTATTGTTATTGCTCGGTTGATTGGAAGGTCTAATGGAATTTGTACATCTCTTGGGATAATGTTTGGTAGTTCTTTTTCTTGGAAATCTTTTATTATTTCCACCCATTGTTCCTTTGAAACCATAACTAATATTTAGAGGGAAACTATTTATAAATGTTTCCTTATATGAATGCTTTGTTTTTTATGCTCTAAAAACCTCCATTTCACTTAATATAAACTTTTTTACTTATTTTTCAAATTTGAATTAAACATTATAATTGTCACAAAACTATATTATATGACAATACTTCTTTTAAGAGAAACTTCTCTAAGTTAATGACTAGTACCCCCTGCTTTAGCTTCAAGTTGTTCTTTTGCTAAAGTCTTAATCGCTTCTGCTTGTGCTTGTTCTGGACTTAATTTTTGTTGAGTCATTAATCTGAATGCTTCTGCAAATACTTTTTGTGAAACATCTCTATCTTGTTCTAGTAAATCGTTTTGTTGTTTAAGTTTAAGAGCCCCTTGAATTGTTAACGGATTGTGACAATTTAGACAGACATCATTTTTTGCTGAAGTTACTGTGTTACATATTTGGCATTTAATCATTTTTTGTTCTTGATCTTGAACTGATTCTATTCCATAAAGTTTTTTGTAAGCGTCTTCCACTTGTGCCCCTGATAAGTGAATGTATGTTGCTACTTGTTTGCTTCCTAAAACCCAACCAAAGATTAAACAAAGTTGAGCTTCGCTTAATCCTTGACTAGCTAAATAAGTTGCTCGAGAATGTCTGAATAAATAAGCGTAAACGTTTTTTGTTACGCCTGCTATTTTTTTCAATTCACCAAGAAGTTTTGATACTGAACCATGATTTAGTGCTTTACCTTTATTCACGGTTCCGTGAAGTACAAATAATGGGTCGTTGGGTTTAGCGTCTGGTCTGACTAGTAAATAGTTTTCTAAATCTCGAACACATTCTAATAGCAGTATTCTTCTTGCACCCATTTTTCCATAAAGATTTACTCTGCATTCTCCTTTGTGAAATTCTAAATTACTCATTTTCAAATTAATTGCTTCACCAATACGACAACCAGATTCCCACAAAAAATGAATGAATGCTCGGTCACGTGCATTGTCGGCTGATGTTATTAGTTTTTGTGCTTCTTCCGGTGTTATCATGTCTTTAGGTAGTTTCATGTATTTTTTTTGTAAATTTGTTTTAATTTTCCTTGTTCTTTCTGTATACTCTTCTCCTCCATTAAACCATTTGTCTAATCGTTTTAATTTTAATAAATAATCTACTTTGGTTGTTTCAGTTAGCTTCATGGTTCGAATTTTAGTAACGAGTCCTTCAAAATCATTTTTGTTAGCGACAGAAAAGTCTTTTCCAAGTAATTCAACTAACCTACAAGTTATTCCTAAAGATACTCCTGTTCGTGGTAAAGATAGTCCTTCGTTAACCATGCTTGAATAATAACGTTCCAACATGTCACGATTATAATCAGTTAAATTATACGGAGAAAAAGAAGACCCTCTATGCTCGATTACATTCCTTGCATCTTGACGCAAAGTATAACCATACTTACTAGGATTAATTCTTTCAAGAATATATTTTATTCTTTTTTCATAAGCTTCTCGTGAAACATCGTCCATACCATTAACACCAACTTCTGTTCTTTAAAAACAAAATTGGCACCCATTGGTACCCAGATAATAATTCAACTTAAAATAAGATACCCCGACCGGGATTCGGACCCGGGTTACCGCCTTGAGAAGGCGGTGTGCTTGACCGCTGCACTATCGGGGCGAACCGCCCAGCCGGTTCACGTCTGTGCAAGTGCTTGGCACTTGCTTTGCAAATCGCTCCGGATAATTAAATAACTTCCCCCCGATTAGGTTTATATTGCTTGCTTGCATTCATTATTTGCATGAAACTAAAAGCAGTTCTACTAGATTTGGATGGTACTCTAATTGACTCGATTCCGTTAATCATGAAGAGTGATTTAAATGCAATTAAGGAATTTGGTTTTAATGTTTCTCACCTAAAATTAAGGGAAGTGAGTAATTGGCACTCTCGCGACATTGCATATTATTTAATGGATTCAAAGAAAACAAGTTTGTGTTTAGAAGATTTTATTGAATATAGAAGAAGTTATTTTGAAAAATTATTAAAAAAAAATAAAGCAAATGGTTTGTGGTTTAAGGGTGCAAAGGATTTTTTAAAAAATATAAACAAAATTTTTCCTTTAGCTTTAGTAACTGGTTCTCGTCATCGTTTCATAAATCAAGTTTTTGACAAGAAAACAAAAGATTATTTTAAATCAATTATTACAAGTGATGATGTTTTGCACAAGAAACCCGATGTTGAGCCTTTACAAATCGCAATTAGTAAATTGAAAGTAAAAAAGGAAGAAGTTGTTTTTATTGGAGATTCAGTAATGGATGGATTGATGTGCCAAAGATTAGGAGTGAAATTCATTGCTAAAATTGGTGGTATTAGTACTGAGAATCAATTAAGAAAATTTAATCCAATTTTTGTTGCTAAAGATTTTAATGAAATTGCTTCTTTTATTAATTTAATTGCAGAGTAATTGTTTTTCTAAATTATTTTTTCTTAACTACTTTATCTGTTAAAGATAATTTTTCTTCTAAAAGATTCATATCAATTGTTGTATCTTTACATCCGTCTTTTAGTAACATTACTACTTGCGGAATTACATTTACTTGTTTTGTTAATTCAAATGCCATTATTGCTTCATGAAAGCAAGATACTCCAATAGCTGCGCGTGGTTTGTATTTTTCAAGCATTTTTTTAACCATGCTTCCGCCAGGAACCATAAATATTTGAGTGTAACCAAGTTTTTTTGCAAGTTTTACAGCGTCACTAATTCCACACGCTCCGCAGTGTTTGCAATGAAATCCTTCTTCATCATTACTAGCTTTGCACGTTTTTGAATTTCTTGCACAATGAGGTAAAAATAAAGCTCTTTCAGAGAAAGGAATTTTTTTGAATTCAGGTTCGTAAACCGCATTTCTTAGTTCAACGTGAGCAAATTGAATTAGCGCTTCGCTTAATCCTAATGATTTTCCAATTGATTCTGCTGCACTTGCTGCATTAAAGTGAGCTCCTGCATCAACCGTTTTTCCTACAGCATTTTTTATTTTTGAATATACACTATCAGCCATTCTAACAAAAAAAGTGAAACAATTAATTAAAAAAGGAACTTACTTAACTAAAATTAAAAGCATTTTGCCAAAAAATCAGCTTCTACTAGGGTAACAACTTTTTTTTGATTTCATCATCAGATTGAATTACAACATTTAAGGGTTTATTTTCAAAAGATTTTATTTCATCAATTTTAATTTCAGGCTTTAATGAATCAGATTCAGTTAAAGATTCCAAAACAGAAACATTTTCTTTTGTTTGAATAGGAGCTTCATTTACTTTAACAGAAGGAGAATTTAAACTTTCATTTTCAACATTACTTTTTGCATTATTTTTTAATTCTTCTTTTAGTTTAGAAATCGAAGATAAATCATATTCGTTAGAAATTGTTTGAATTACTTCTTTTTTATCTGAAGAAATGTTTGTTGGATTATTAGTTACTTCACTTTTTACTTCCACAATTGGCGAAACTTTCGGCTTTCTTTTTATTAAAAAGAAACCAATTAAAAAAAGAACAACAATCAAAACTAAAATAATTATTGGAATTAAATAATCATTTTTTATTTGAGAATCAACCAAGTTTTTACTATTTAGATCATTAACACTAATATTAACATCCACATTAGGCTCATTAATTATTTTTTGTGTTAAAACCAAAGGACTAGAAAATGAGACTTTATTCAAATCAGGACTCAAGTTTGTATCAAAAGAATATTTAATCGTATAACTTTCTTTAGCTTTCATCAAAGGAATTTCAAATCGTAATACAGGATCAGCTAATAAAATAGTAAAAGGAGTATTTGAATTTACTTGTGAAAATATTAAATTATTAATAGCCTCTTTAGGTATTATTTCAATTATTACAACATTATTCACATTATTATTTGAAAAATTATTAACAACAACAGAAAAAATACCCTTGTAAACAGTATTTCTATTTAAAGTATTAGATTCAAAATAAACATTTCTTTCAAATGAATAATTATTAAAATCACTAATTAAATAATTTAAATCCATTTCATTAAATAACACACTATTTAAATCAATTAAATCTTCAATTAAATTATTTATATCAATAATGCTTGGCGTGAAAGATTGATTCATATCCATTAGTATAATTATTTTAGGTACATTAGAATCACTTAAACTAGGTATAGTTCCGCCGCCACCGCCACCTCCACCGCCTCCGCCTCCACCGCCGCAATTTGATGTGCAGCTAGCTGAAGAAGTAGTAAATGCTTTGAATGCATTTGAATCATTATTACTCATATCCCTACATGTAACATAAAAAGTATAGGGAGTACTTGCACTTAATCCGCTTAAACTTACAACCCCTGCACCATTGCCATCAGTTGTTGTTATTACTAAATTTACATCTGTTGGCATTAAGTCATAATTCAAATCAAGCGTACTTCTTCTACAAGTCACTAATTCATTTGTAGTTATAGTCAATTGCGCAGTACTTGTTGAAGTTGTCACTGCACTCAAAGAAATAATTGGTTTAGTTGTATCTGATAAAGTAGTAAAGGAAATCATTTTGTAAGTACTTGATTCATTTTGAGCAGCATCTTTGCATCTTACAAATAAATTATAATCCACTCCGCCATTCAAATCATAAACTTCTAATATATTATTTGTATCAAATGTCTGTTCATGCAACATTGACGAGTAAGCAGCATCTTGATTAATTTTATACTTGCAAGTAACAAATTCACTCGCATTCAAATCAATTCTCGCATTAATATCACTAATTAATGTATAATTTGGATTCAATTCATTCAAATCAAATACAGGCGCTGTTTTGTCAATAGCACAATAACTAGTTTTAGTAAGTTCTTGATTAGTTGCATTATCAATTGAATTATAATCTATTCTCCAATTCCCGTCACTACCCAAAGTAAAAGAATTACCAGTAAAAACAGTTCCGTTATTATCCAAAATATATGTAGTATTCAAACAACCGCTCACTGCATCAGTACATAAAGAAGCTATACCTTGATTAGAATTATTCCAACCTGGAGAACAACCATGCAGACGGGTAGAAGGCGCAACGTTGTCAGCAGTATATGCTGTACTTGCAGTACTTTCAATAAAATTTCCTGCATTGTCAAATACTTTGAATTTGTATTGCGGTGATGTTCCTGCTGTTATTGTTAATCCAGTTTTATAACAGTGGGTTGTATTTTTATCCGCCAAAGCATATGTTGAGCCATTATTTATTGAATAATAACATCCTGCTGAATTAATATCAGAAATAATATCTGTTATTGTTGAAGAAATGTTTCCTGTTCCCCAAATCTGTGTTCCGCTAATTGTAAACCCACTCACAATAATTGTTCCAACACTCGGCGCAGTTTTGTCTATTGCACAATAACTTGTTTTTGTAGATTCAGTTGCAGGATAACTATTGTTCGAAAAATATTCTATTTTATGATTTCTATCAAAAGATATAACAAAAGGAGAATCATATTTTACTATTCTCCCATTATCTAATGAGTAATTTGTATCCAAACAAATGTATCCATTCCCGTCACAACTTAATGTTATTGTTTGATTTTCATTGTGCCATCCACTTGTACAACCACTCACAGTTGTTAGTGGAGAAATACCATTACCAATATCAAATACTCCTGAAGAAGTTAAAATATTCTCTTGAGTAGAAATATTTTTTAATCCTGCTTCAACAACCCATTCACCATCTGGACTGCTAGAAACACCTGGATTAATTGAAACCCTAGTCCATGCTTGCACATTATCTTTTGTTACCCAAGTTGCACCAAAATCACCAGAAACATAAACATTACCATCCTTCTCAACTGCAGTTTGATACCTTCCATCACTAGAAACAGAAACCCCATACCATGTCTTTACACTGCCTTTTGATGGCCAAGTCGCACCATAATCATCAGAAACATAAATATATCCAGAACTAGATACTATAACTTGATACTTACCACTTGCAGAAACAGATACCGCCCTAAAAATACAATCAGATGGACAATAAGGAAGACTTTGGGGGTTTGTCCAAGTCTGACCATAATTAGAAGAAACTCTTACACTAGCATAGTCACCTACTGCAGTCTGATACTTCCCGTCAGAAGAAACAGAAATACCATAATGACACAAAGCTGAATCCCTCATAAGCCATGTGTTTCCATAATCACTAGAAACATATAAACCTCCCCATGCGTTTGATGCTGCCTGATACTTTCCATCAAAAGAAATTGAAACTCTTGACCAAAAACCCCGAGTACCTTTTGGCACCCAAGTATTTCCATAATCACTAGATACATAAATATTTCCATCGGAGGTAGATACAACAGCGGTTTGATACTTACCATCCGAAGAAACAGAAACATCTCCCCACTGGTTTCTAATATTTTTAGCCCCCCAATTCGTTCCATAATCACTAGAAACATGAATATCAGACTCAACAGCGGTTTGATACTTCCCATCAAAAGAAACAGAAACCCCTCCCCAAGGACGATTACTGTCTGATAACTTCATAATTGAAGTATTCCAATAATCATTTGAAATGTGAATAAACGCATTAGCTATCCCATAATTACCCAAAACTACCGCAGTTTGATATTTCCCTGAAGTTCCTAGTGTGTTCCAATCATAATGGCAAGTTGTTTGAACAGAAAAAATATTTGAATCACACACAACGCCTATACCATCAGCAACATTATTATCATGAAAAATTAAATAATTATAATCTCCAGCTTTACTCGAATACCAAAGATTAATGCTATAAGTATCTACACCAGTGTACAAAACATTAAAATCAATCGTCTTTACCCCACTTATAGAATCCCCTGTATGAGGATTAATTATGTTAATATTACTTGCAGCAAAAACACTTGCAAATAAAAGTAATAAGAATAAAACAAAAGCAGAAATTCGTACAGAAATCATTTAAAATCCTAATTTAATATATTTTTGCACTATAATAATACTATCGAATTTGATTTTTTAACTGAACAATACTATTTTTTTAAAAATAAATCTTATACAATAAACCAAACCGTATTTTGCATTAAAACTATGGAGTTTTAATTATTTTTACCCAACCGTGATTTGCATTAACTTCAACCACCATCCCATCTTTGAGTACTTTTGTAGCAATTTTTGTTCCAATTATACAAGGTATTCCTAGCTCACGAGAAACTATTGCAGCGTGGCACGTAATCCCACCTTCATCAGTTACTATAGCACTAGCTTTTTTCATTGCAGGTATATAATCCGGTCGAGTCATTACTGCAACTAAAACCTCTCCTTGTTCTATTTTTGATATCTCTGTTGAACTTCTTAGTATTCTAACTCTTCCAATTGCTTTTCCTACAGAAGCCGTTAGTCCTCTAAAATCATCTACTTGACCCAAATCCTTACTACCTAGAACCTTTTCTTTTACTTTATCAGCTTCATTTCCTACTAGAGCTTCCATTCCAAACTTATCCCAATAATATACTCCGTTTTGTTTTCTTGCTAGCATTTCTTCTTCTTTTATTTCTCCATCAAAAACCATTTTTACTTCTCTTTGTGTAATATATTTTAAAGAATCTAAACTAATTTTTGTTCTTCTTGAAACCTCTTCAAGAAATTTTGAAAGGTAGTGCGTTGTTAAAAAAGAAGATCTTTTTCTTTCATCTTGCCAAAAAGTGAAATCTTCAGATATTTCAATCAAACTTTTAATTTCTTTATTTATTTTCATTATTTTCATTAATTTTTCTTTTTTGCTTTTATTTTCTTTTGGAGTATTTGATAATCTCTTTATTTCCTTAACAAGATCTAATTTTGAATTAAGAATTTTTTTTATTTCTTCAATAAAATAATCATTCCCTAAAATATTGTCATCAACGTAATTGTTTCTCGTCCAATAATACTTTTTTTGATGTTTTGAAATTAATTTACCCGCTGTTGTCCATTTTATTTTTTTATCTATTTCATAAGCATTCATTTGTTCAAAAAATAAAGCATATTTTGTTTTCTTAATTTTTAAAGCGAGTTTTAATAGTTCTACTTCAGCGTAATTAATGAAAGATAAATGAATTGGAGCAGTTAGAGTTGAGAATACTTCGGTGAAACGCATTTTGTCTTTAACAGTTGATGCTTCAAACGCACTTTTTATTTTTCCTGCAATTAGTTCATCTGAACCTAATGCAAATCCATCAATAATTGAACTTGAACTTCCTCTGTTTAATATTACTCTAAAGCACTTATCGTGATATTCCAAAAATTTATTATTATTTAATTTTGACAAATCTTTTTTTTCTAGTTCTTTACACATTTTTTCATATTGTATTTCATCCTTAACCCATAAGTTCATCAATTTCTTTCCGTATTTATTATCTTTCTTCAAATTTTCAAGAACAGTGCTTGTAACTTTATTCATATCATCGTGCAAAATATACCAATCCGCTTTTCCATTTTCAAGAAAACAATAGTGTACCGAGAAATCAAGCCCTTGTTTTATTTCATTGTGAACTATTAACTCAGCTTCCCCAACCCAGTGCATAAAGTACGGTGCTCCGTCAAAACGTTGGTGGTACCATTCTTTTCCAGTCCATTTTGTAATGTTTGCGAGTAAGTGTCCTTTTATGTATTGCATTTTTTCTTCCATTAATTCTCACCAACATTATCTTTTTTGCTATTAATAATACTGCACCAACCAAACTAATTAAATATGTGTAGTATTGTATATTACTACATGGATATACAAATAGAAAAGGTACTCGCAGAAATTGGCTTTTCTAATGGAGAAGTGAAAACTTACATTGCTTTGCTTGATCTAAAAGAAGCAGGGGCAAGTGAAATATCAAAAAAATCACAAATCCACAGAGTTAACATTTATGATATTTTAAAAAAATTAGAAGAGAAGGGTTTAGTTAGTGAAATAATTAAAAATTCAAAAAAGATTTATCTCCCTTCAAACCCTGATCACTTAGTTGAAGTAATAAATCAAAAGAAAGAATCGCTCCTCAGTGTTCTTCCACTTATTAAAAAGAAATTAACTGATTCAAAAAAAGAACAGCAAGTGTTTTACTTAACTGGAGTGCAAGGAATTTTACAAGCGTATTATATGATGCTAGCAGAGGGGGAGGAAGTATTAGGTTTAGGAGGATCAGGTTACACTAGAAAACTTTTAGGGTACAAACATGATTTGTGGAACAAAGTTAGACTTGAAAGAAAAATAAAAATGCGAACAATTTATTATGAATTCACTCGAAATGATAAAGAAAAATCTTGGATAGATAAAACTGTTCAAATAAAATATTTACCAAATGACAAACAAACTAAATGCATGATAGATATTTGTGGAGATTTAGTTGTAAATTTAATTCCGATTGAAAATAATGTTCAAGTAGTTGTAATAAAGAATTCAGAACTAGCACAAACCTATAAAATGTTCTTTGAAACTATTTGGGAAAGTGCTAAAAAATAAGTGCCACTGGGCGGAATCGCACCGCCGACCTCCTGATTATGAGTCAGGCGATCTAACTGCTGATCTACAGTGGCAGAAACTTTTAAAAAGTCTCAATAAATAAAACCCCCTTGAAAAGGTTTTAATACTTGCTTTTTAGAGTTTTTCAAGATAAAATACCCAAACGTATTTGTTTGGTTGGGAGAATTTGAGTAATTTAAATCCCTCTAAATCAGTTGGATTTAATCTATGATAGGATGAGCCATCAACAGTAAATAACAATCTTCCTCCTGTTTTTAGGATTTTTCTACAATTCTCAACTGATTTAACCAAATCAGAGGAGTGAGCAATTCCTAAATTAGAGTGAATAAAATCAACTGACTTTGGTTTAATGAATTTTTCAATATTTTCTGCGTGCAAAACGTGCCAATCAACCCCTGAAGTTTTGTCCCATGATGAAAGTCTTTTTACTCCTGTCCCAATTACTTTTGCTTGCCCTTTAGTGGCTCTAGCAAGTTCTTTTGCAGCGTTTCCAGGCCCGCACCCTAAATCCATTATAGTATAATTTAATTTTCCAAAAGAGTGTTTATTTATTTCTGAGAGTAAATCCATTGAATAAAAATCATTTGACAATTCTTGAAGGGTTGCACCAAAAGACAAACTCCATCCCTTTTCCTCTTTAGCAGATTTAATCAAATTGGTTGAAACAGCATCTCTTCTTCTTGAATCAGCTAATTCTCTTGCTAAACGAATTCTTAACCCAACATCGCCATTCCTAAATCGATTTAAAGTATTTTCTTCAGCTTTTTTCATCATTCTTAAGAGAGTCAAAAAGCATCAACTCCTTTTTTATAATTCAGGATTATTCATTCTGCTTTTTACAATTAGTTGAGTTCCGTGCAATATTACTCTGTCGGCAAAGCCCATGAATAAACTTGTTTCAAGTACTCCTGGAATTTTTTTTACCTGGTACTCTAAATCTTCTAAATCATAAACTTCATCAGGTTTGATATCAACAAAATAGTGTCCTGTTTCACTCAAAACTGGTTTTTCATTTAATTTTCTTAAAGTTACTTCTCCTAAATTCATTAATTGAGTTATTGTTTTATTTACTGCAAAAGTACTTACCTCCGCAGAGATTGGATAATTTAATCTTGTAACAAAATTTTTTTCATCACAAACTACAATCATTTCTTCAGCATTAAGTGCAATCATTTTGTCTCTAATAAGAGAAGTTGTTTCATTTGAAATGTAATTAAAATCTTCATCAACCTGATCAACAAAATCAAAAGCCAAATCAACATCTACTTCGTTTAATGAAACTAAAGGAATTTTTAATTGAGAACAAAGTATTGACATAGTGTGTGAAGTTGGAACAACTTTTATTCTAACACTAGAATTTATTGAATACAAAGCTAATTTTTTTAAAAAATTGTCATTAGTTGGGCCAGTTCCAAAAGAAACTATAGTGTCTTGCTTAATGTATTTTTCAAGCAGAGCTTCTATTCGACTATCAGTAATCATACTAACGAATAGTAACTTTCTTGAATAAAAATCTAACTTTATAAAAAAAGTTCTTTAATATTTAGTTTTTTCTCCAATTAACCTTAACATCATCAGTACGCTGTTTTGGAAGAATTTTTGAATTTAAAGAATTTGTTTTAGCACCAAATTTATGCATTAACATCCCTGTCCAACTTATCATCGCAGCATTATCAACCATAACTGAATTTGGTGGAACAAATAATTTTGCCCCTCTCTCTTCACACATTTTTTTTACCATTTGTTGTAAAGCAACTGAGCAACCCACTCCGCCTCCTAAAATAACTTCACTTTTTTGGGTGTGTGCGAGTGCCCTTTCAGTTACTTCAGTTAGCATTGCAAATGCATTGTGAAGTGCAGAGTAAACTAAATCTTCTTGTTTTATTTGTTGCAAAACCCTTGGTTTTGCGACACCCTCAAGCTTACTTGAGAGGTTTCCACTTTGTATTTGAGGAATTTTATTTGTTGCAGAAGTTAAAAGTCCACTAAAAGCCAAATCCATTCCTTTTACCGTATAAGGTAAATCAATTAACTCTTTTCCTTCAAAATACATTTTATCAAGTGCAGGGCCAGCAGGAAATCCTAAACCTAGTTCTCTACCAAAAGTGTCCAAGAAATTGCCAATTCCTGTATCAAGTGTTTCCCCAAATACTCTATAGTAAGAATTTTCATAGCAAATGATTTGTGTATTTGCTCCGCTCGCATAAAGCATTATTGGATCCGTAGCATCACAAAGTTTTCTTCCAATCTCGATGTGACTAACACAGTGATTTACCCCAATGAGAGGAACTTTTGCTTTGAGTGCAATTTGCCTTGCAGTAACTGCTCCAACCCTTAACGCATTTCCTATACCAGGCCCTTGAGAGAAACTAACTAAATCAATTTCATTCAAATTCACTTTTGCTTTTTCTAGTGCTTGTTTTATTACAATTGGAGAACAAGTATAATGGTGTTCTGCTAACTCTCGAGGAATCATTCCCCCAGTAATAGTAGTATAAGAATCTTTTTCATTTGAAAGAATTTTACAGGTTGATTTTTTATAATCAACTTTATCTATATTACTTTCAACTACACTTGCTCCAAAAGTATGAGCAGTTGATTCAATTCCAAGTGTTAACATTTATTTCAAATCCTTAAAAAAATTATCTCATCATTAAATACAATGTAATTGCAAACAAGTTATATAATAAATGCCCAAAATAATTTTGAACTATTGATTTATTTTGTTTGAACCAATAAGCAAGTAATAATCCTAATGCAAACGCTCCAATCATTTCTGCAATTGAAAAATATCCAACATGCGCAAGCCCAAAAATTAAAGAAGAAGGAATTAAACCAATTCTATTAATCAAAAATGCACGAAAGAAGAATTCTTCAAAGAAAACCAAAATCGCCATTAATAAAATGTAAAGAACCAAATTTTGTGAATTTAGTGCAATTACTTCACTTACTTTCTCTAAATCATTTAATCCCAAAAAAGTTAAAATAATTGATAACAAAACAAATGAAAAGAATAAAGCTAAAAATAATTTTATTGAACCAATTAATTCAGTTTTAACATCTTTAGAATAAGGAACTAATTCTTTTTGAATTTTTTTCCAATTAAACTTTTTAATTATCCTCAACCAAAATACAGGAAATATTATTAAAAAAAATAGAATTACCAAATCTTCAATCATACTAAACTAAAGTAATTTTGTTATTAAATAACTTAGTGATTAGGTTAAAATCAAAGAATTAAATTAAAATTAGATTTAATTAAAATAAAAAAAATAGAATAAAGAAAAAGAATTTAGTTCTTTTTCTCCATATATCCGCATTTTCCGCATGAGTAACGATCTTTGTGTGTTGCCATGAATACTCCAGGACCGCACTTAGGACAGAATTTTCCTTTTCTTTTTAATACTCCGCTTGAAACGTCATATTGTTTTGATTTTAATTCTTTTTCTTTTTGTTCTTTAGCCATCTTTAAGTCACCCTTAAATAAATTTACTTTCTAAAATTTGCAGGAGGAGCACTTTCAGTATTCTCATCAGCTTTCTTTTCTTTTCCAAAATTTCTTGTTATAACATATTTTGCTTCTGTTTTTCTTAAATCTGCTTCAGTAGCATAAGTTCTAACTTGTATTAATGCGTGGGGAGAACCGAATTGTGTTGCAACTTTTTGTATTGCAATTGTTTCAACTGGAACATTTAGTACTGCTGATAGTTTAGCTCTTATGTCAGTTTTTGAAGGAATTGTTTTTTCCTCAATTTCAGCAACTAACTCTGTTCTATTCAACAATTCATTTTTCTTTTTACTTATTATTTTCAAATCCATCCATCTTCACCCGCTAAATATTATCGACTTAATCTTAACGCAAATTTTCCACGTCTTGTAATACCCATTTTTTTTGCTATGTCTGATTGGTCTGGGTTCATTACAATAACATACCCTCTCCAAAATGTTGTAAATGATTTTTCATTACAGTTAGGGCAAACGTCCCCTTCTTCTACAACGTATCTGCAATTTCTACAAGCTTTTTCTTTTAGTACCATTTTTCAAACACCTTTAGAAAATTTAATTTTTACTTTCCCCTTTAGTCATTTCTTTTTTAGCCATTTTTTCTTCCTTAGTTTTTGTTTTTGCTTTTGGTCCTTTTTCATCTACTCTTCCCCAATCAGCTTTTCCTAAGAAAGGTTGTCTCATAGTTAATCCAATCTTTGAAGATGAAGTATCTCCTCTTAGAGAGATTGTAACTATTCTTGCTAGAACATTATCTTCAGGAACTAATTTCTTATCAGTTTTCTTTCCTAAAAATCCTGGCAATTTTGAATCATAATTAATATAGTCATCCATGATTTGACTTACGTGGATTAATCCTTCAATTGGTCCAATTCTAACAAATGCACCAAATTCAGTTGCTTCAGTGATTGTTCCTCTAACAACTTCTTGTACCATTGGTTTGTAAGTAAGCATTTCTATTTCTGTTTCGTAATAAGCTGAGCCGTCTCCTGGAATAACGTGTCCGTCTCCAACTTTTCCAATTCCTGTAACTGCAATTATTACTCCATATTCTTCGCCGATTCTTCCTTCATAATCTTCTCTACAAATATCCAAGAGTGAGTCCTTAATGTTAGTTCCTAATTTTCTTGGTTGTACTCTAACTTTATCCATTATTTTTGCTTTGTAAAACATTTGCTCACCTTCAAAATACTAAATTAATCAACTTTTCCCGAGCCTTTACACTAAGGCAGGATTAATTAATTAGTCCAACGCCAAGTTTAAAAACCATCACTTTTGGCTAAAAAAGTCCATTTCTTTTTGTGATTTAAAGAAGAAAATTTATCTTTTTGAATAAATTTATTAATTGAAACAAGTACTTGTACGTTATGACAGTACTTGTTTGTCTTGATAGAGATGGAACCGTTAACAAAGACGATAACTACTTTTTAGGCAGTTCGCAAGAATGGAAAAAACAACTAAAAATTCTCCCAAATGTAGTCAAAGGCATTAAACAATTAAATCAGCTTAAGGATTTTGAAGTATTTATTATAACAAACCAAGCAGGAGTTGCTTTAATAGGCCCAAAATTTGATTTACTTGATGAAAAAAGAATGCACCAAGTGAATCAGCACATTATTGATACACTTAAAGAAAAAGGAGCAAAAGTGAAAGGATATTTCGCCTGTCCTTTTGTGGATAACAAATATGTAGAAAAATCAAAAAGCAAAGGAAGACTAGTTAATCCTAATTATGTTAAGGACGATCACCCTGATTTAAAGCCAAATATTGGAATGATTAAAAAAGCCGCTAAAAGTATTAAAAAAAAGCTAAAATATTGCGAAGTTTTTTTTATTGGGGATAGAGCTTCTGATGTAGAAATGGGAATTAATGCTAATGGCACAGGAATATTAGTTTCTGGACCAAAAACCAAAGAACTTGGCGATTTAGAAAAAGTTAACCAACTTAAAGAAAAATACAAAGAGAGAGTATATATCGCAAAAGATTTTTTGGATGCAGTAAATTATATTAAATTAAATGTAAAAAAATAAAGATTGTTGCCATAAAATTGTTGTGTAAATAAAAATTCAACCAAATAAGATTAAATTCCACGGTAGGTTGCGATTAAATTTAGATCTTCAACAGCATCTTTGCCATCAACTGAATAATGCAATGTTATTTCACATAATTTTTGTCCCAATTCTATCTCACTACAAACAGTATAAGCATGATCAACACTAAAAATTACATTATTTTTCAATTTTGGAGAAAGAACAATAATTGATTTTGAAATACCAATAGTATCTGCAACTCCATTTGAATTAAATACACTTTTTGACTTTGCTGTTACCGCAAAAATAGTAATGGTCTTTTCAGTAAGGTTTTGCAAAGGAATTTGAATATATCCTTCCCGATCGTAACTTGCAAAACCGATTGCAACTTGATTATCAAAAATTAAATTTTGGGTTTGAACAACACTTAATGAAAGAAATACCAAATAAGGCAATATTACAAGCAAACAAATTGAAGTGAATAGCAACGTCAATTTCATCCATAGTTTTTTATCAATAAACAAATTTTCATTTTTCCCAAATGATCCCTTCACACTTAACAATTTTATTATTTCAATTGCTATCGCAATAAGTAGTATTAATGCAATTACAACTGAAGAAAATAATGGATCAATAAAAAATATATTATTGTCTCTAACATAAAGAATAATTTGTAAAACAACTATTATAATGCCTGAAGAAAAAATAACTGAAGAAAGAATAGCATCCACAATTGTTTTATTTACTAAAGTATCACGAATTATTTTTCCGTCAACCATAAAATACAATAAATAAAGTTATTTATAAGCATTATTTTAAATTAAACCAATAACAAATTTGATAAATTATTCTTCAAGTATATCGCTTGTATCAATGTAAGTTAGACTTCGAATAAACACTGTTTTTCCACCGACTTTATGCACTCTTATTCGTAATTCCTTGTCATTTGTCGCAATAACATACTCTTTGCTTAACTTTATCATTTCTTCATCAACAGAATCTATTAAACTCTCAATTACCCTTACTGAATTTAATTCAAGAATTTTATTTACAAGTCCAACTTCTTTTTTAATTTTTTTATCATTCTTACCTAACCCTTGCAATTCAATTAGCACACGAGAGAGAGTGTAAAACTCAACAGGTAATTTTCCTTTTAATTGTTCAAGTCCAAAAATTTTGTTTCTAACCATTGTTAGTAAGAAATTAGTATCAAGCATAATTTTTATTTTATCAACCATTTTAACCAAATCCATTAAATAAAAAAAAATTAAATAATATGATATAATACTAAAATTGTTAATCCACTAAATATGCTAAAAACAATGAAGCATCCAACAATTAGCCAAAATAGTAATTTGAAAGCCAATTTTAAATCAGTTTCACTTTCAACTGGAATAAATTTAAAATGATTAAGAATTTTTAATAATAAAAATAATCCAACAAAAAACAAAAATCCAATTAAACTTAAATTCAATAATCCATTAAATAAAAATATAGAAAACTCAATTGGTGCTACACTAGCAAAAACAAAAGGAACAAATAGTAAAGAAATTATTAAAACAATTAATAATTTATTCATAAAAATCATATTATTAAAAATTAAATTATTTCTCCGTATGCAACAAGTCTCCATTGTCCATTAATATTTTTACTAATAGCAACTCTTTCTCCTTTTTCAGAGATTGATTCGTTCTTTAAAGTTAAAGTAATAGTTTTTGGATCCACCTTTGTAACAAATCCTATTGTAGTATTTGTTCCAATTGTAATAACAAGTGGTTCTGTTACTTTTAGTATAACTTTTTGTGATGCAACATCTGCTTCATTTCTTGCTTGTGAATTATTAGGTTTTGCCTGAGTTTTATTATTTTGTTCAATCATTCTTTCAAACATTGTTACATTCATTTTCAATTCTTTTACAGGAGCTGGTATTGTTCCAGGTTTTGCTGCAATTTGTCCACGCAATTGATCATTTTGTGCTACACTTGGATCTAAATCAGTCCCTAAAGCAATTAATCCGCCAGGAAATGCTTCACTAACTAAACCATTTGAAGTAGAAATACTCATTACTTTGAATAAAGTTTTTTCTTTTAATCCAGGATTAAGTTCAACGCTATCTCCTAATTTTACAGCTCCTTGTGTAATACTTCCACCAATTATTGCGCCTTTCAAGTCTTTAGGAGAAGTTCCTGGTTTATTAATATCAAAACTTCTTGCAATAAACATTTTTAGTGGTTTAGTCAAATCAAAGTGTGGAGTTGGAATATGTGTTTCAACTGCTTCAATTAATGAATCAATATTTACATCAAATGTTGCCGCAGTTGGAATAATTGGTGCAGTAGTGTATCCGTATGAATCTAAAAAATTTCTAATAGATTTGTAATTAACAAGTGCTTGTTCTTTTGTAATTAAATCAATTTTATTTTGTGCTACTACAACTTTATCTACTCCAGCAAATTTTAGTGCCATTAAGTGTTCTATAGTTCTAGGTTGCGGGCAAGGTTCATTTGCAGCAATTACAAGAACCGCTCCGTTCATTAGTGCTGCTCCACTCAACATTGTAGTCATTAGTGTTTCGTGTCCAGGCGCATCAACAAAACTTACATTTCTTTTAGAAAGTATTTCTGCTTTTTGTCCTTGGTATTCTGGTTTATTAGAATAAACAATTCCATTTGCTGTTTTTAATTTATAAAAAGTTACATCAGCGTAACCAAGTCTAATTGAAATTCCTCTTTTCATTTCTTCACTATGGGTATCACACCATTTTCCAGAAATTGCTTTTGTTAAAGAAGTTTTACCATGATCAACGTGACCAATCATTCCAATATTAATTTCTGATTGGTGAATCAAATTTTCTTTAGGAGCTTTTGATTCATGAGTAGTTTCTTTTTTTTCGTGTTCGTGAACTTCTTTTTTGTGTTCCTTGTGTTCATGTTCGTGAACAACTTCTTTTGTTTCATGAATTTCTTTTTTATGTTCAGAGTGAGTTTCAACTACTGCTTTTGGGGAAGAAGAAGGCAAAATTTCTTTTGCCTCTTTCACTTTCTTTACTCTTGGTTTTTTTTCTTTTACAGGTGTTACTTTAGTGGCTACTTTATCATCAACAGTATTTTTTTCCGAAATGATTTTTTTGTTAACCACTTTTCATTCACCTTTTTTAAAAACACTAATTATTTTAGTGCTTTGCTTTCTTTACTCCGCTTCCAAGTTCAGCGCTTCCTGCAACTTCAAGACTTTTCTTAATCAATCTTTCTTTTGCACTCAAAGCATCGTCTCCTTCAAGACCTTTCTTTGCTAGAACAACTGAAACATCAACTGATCCTACTTTTGTAATTACAACATTCAATTGAGCTATATCTTTACTAATTGTGTTTCCTCTTACTGAAACTCTTTTTCTTTCTCCTTTTTTGCTAGCTTTAAATCCAGCTGCGTTTGAAGTCAAGATTCTTTTTCTTGCAGGACCAACTATTGATTGGTTCATTGGGAATCCGTCTTTATCGCTTCCGCCTGTGATTTTTGCTTCATAACCAGGTAGACCTATTTCGTCTAACTTTATGATTTCTCCCATTTTTTTACCTACGAACAATTCTTGTTCTGGACTAGCCATATATGCTTTTCCTGTTTTTTGATCACTTACTACTACTTTCATTCTTTCTCCCCCTTTAATAAAATGTGATACCTATTACAAATTTAGTCATTCGCAACGCTTTTATTCCTCTTCTTCTTGACTTTTTTGCTTACTCTTAATAAATTCCAAGACTTTTTTCTCACTTTCGTTAAAATCTGTAGAATATTTTGCAATGTTTGCATAATGAGCTATTGGTATACAAGAATACAATTTTTCTCCTTCAAACAAATTTCTTCCAACATTTGCCCCATCAATTGATACAGCTACTTCTTCACCAGTCTTAGCTTCTTTTGCACTCTTTCCTTCTGACTGTATTCCTTCTACTCTGCCAATAAAAATCCCATCAGAATTCATTACTTTCCAACCTTCTTTTAATTTTCCAACATTTATTTTTACTCCAACAATTGCTGGTTTAGTATTTCTAAATACTTTTCCACGTATTAATTCAAATTCAACAGGAAGAACTAAAGCAGATACTTCGTTTTGTTTTTCTAATTTTTTCTTTTCTTCTACCCAACTTTTATAATTTTCAATTAAATGGTAAATTACTTTCTCATTAAATATTTTTATTCCTCTCTTGTCAGCTTCAGTTTGTGCATCTGAATCAATTAATACATTAAATCCCAATAGTACACCTAAAAGTGCATTTTCTGCTTGCATTGAAGCAGCTTCCATTACATCTTTTCGAGTAATATTTCCAATTTCTGCTTTTCTTAAATTAAATCCTTCTTTTTTTAATAAATTCATCATTGCTTCAATTGATCCAATCGCATCAGCTTTAACTATTAATCCACTAATATCACTAACAAAACTATGTTCTCTTAATTCAGTTTGTAATTCTTCAACTTCTTTTCCAGTTCGAACTTGTGTTAAAGTAGAACCAGCTAGTACTTCATCTAAATTAGGCGCAGAGATTTTTACTCCGCATGCAGCTGAAACACTTTTTACTGAAGTAAATTTTTCTTTTGTTGCACGCATTTCTTGCATTGGTTTTGGTTGAAGTAGTGCTCTTATTTTTGTTTGTATTACTCCATTTTTTCCTAGAACAGCAATTTCATCATTCACGTTTAACGTTCCTTGGTATAATAAAACATCAATTGTTTTTCCTAAACCTTTTTCTTCTTTTGATTCTAGCACTGCAGCTTTTGCGCATTCTTCCATACTAATTTCTAATTTCTTTTCTAAATATTTTTGTGATAAACCAGCTAATAGAGTAATTAATTCAGCAAGTCCTTCGCGAGTATGAGCGGAGCAAGGAACCATTGGTATTTGTTTTCCAAAAGCACATCTATCATACCTTTCTCCTTCAAATCCATATTTGTATAATTGCCCTACAATAGTATATAATTTTTCATCAAATAATTGTTGAGCTCTTGCATCTTGATTTTTTAAATTATCAATAAAATTTCCTTCTTTTGAAGAATAAAAAGTTAGTAAATCTATTTTTGTTAATGCAATTACAAATGGAACTTTGTAAGCTCTAAGTATTTCTATTGCTTCTATAGTTTGTGGTTGTATTCCTTGCATTATATCAATTACTAAAATTGCAAGGTCAGCAATTCCCCCACCTCTTTTTCTTAAATTAGTAAATGCTTCGTGACCCGGCGTATCAATAAATAATAATCCAGGTATAGTTAAAGTAAAACCAAATTTTTTAATTAATGGACCTGCAACAGATTCAATTGCATCAATTGGTACTTCTGTTGCACCAATGTGTTGAGTAATTGCTCCTGCTTCTTTTGCAGCAACTCTAGTATTTCTAATTGCATCAAGTAACGAAGTTTTACCATGATCAACATGTCCCAGAACTGTAATTATTGGTTGACGAATCATAATTTTCACTTCATTTAAATTTTCTCAATCTAATTTTTCTTCTCGTTCAAAACTTCTTTTGTAATTTGTTCAATACTTTTATTCAAAAAATCTTTGTGATTTTTTCCTGTTAAAAAATAATTTTGATCTTCTAAATCATTTTCAAATATTTCTTTTTTATCAAAAAATCTATTTATTTCATATTTTGCTGTTTCTTCATTTAATGAAACGTGAACATAATCCTTGAACTCTTTCTTCAAATCTTGTCCAACATTTATCGCATTTTCTCCTTGTACTATTATTAGTACTGAAGGAATTTTTTCTGCATTCTTCATTTCAATTTTCATTTCTTCACTAATTTCTTCTAAACCTTTTCTTCCTAAAGAATGAATATCAAAATTCATTGTTTTTACTGCAACTATTATAACTTTTCTTTCTTCAAATCTAGAAATAATTAAACCAAGTACTTTTTTTGCGAGTGCACTTGGTTTAACAATTATTAATGTTTTCAATTTTTCTCGCCTTCTTTTTTTACTCAAATATTACATTTATTATTTTTTGATTCGCGCTACTTTGTGGTGTAAAATATGTATATCATTCACACTAGGATAAGCATGTATTTCACTAGGTGTAAACCATAAAGCAATTTCAGTTTTTGCTTCTTCACTATTTCCAGAAGCGTGTACTACATTTCGTACTGCTTGGTTAACTTCATCAGAATAAGCAATACTTACATGAGCATAATCTCCTCTAATAGTTCCAGGTAACGCAAGTTTTGGTTCAGTTTTTCCAACTAACTTTCTTACTATTTCAACTGAATCTACTCCTTCAAGAACTATTGCAACAACTGGCCCCATTGTAATTAGTTCCATTAATGCATCAAATACTTTTTTACCAAGTCTAACTTGAATATCAGAATAGTGCTTTGCAGCAAAAGTCTCATCTATCCAAACCATTTTCATTCCAACAATTTTAAGCCCAACGTTTTCAAATCTTTTTAAAATTTCACCAGTTAATCCTCTTTGTACTCCATCAGGTTTAACTAAAACTAAAGTTCTTTCAATCATAACCTCACCAAGCTCCATTTGTTTAGTTTATAATTTATTTTTTTAATTTTTTAAATTTTATTTTTTTAATTATTTTTATTTTAAAAAAAAACTAAAAAGAACAAGCTTAATTTTTAGCTTGTTCCTTTGTTTCTTGTTTTCCTTTTGCTGACATCAATGTCTTTTTCAGCTTTATGTACGCTTCAGTCCATTTTGTTTTAACAGGTTTTCTGCCTAAAACAATTTGGTTTTTTTCGCACTTATTAGAGCAAAAATAAAACACTGTGCCTTCTTTTTTAGCAAATAATTTTCCTCCACCGATTGGAAGGTCTTTACCGCAAAAACTGCACTTAACCATTTTTACTCACCTTTACCTTGTCTTAATTTCTTTTGCTTCTCTTTCAGTATCTAAAAGGATTATTATGTCTCCTTTTTGAACACTGCCTCTTGCATTTCTTCTTTTTACTCTTCCCTTTTCAGGTCCATCCATAATCTTGCAGAGGATTTGTGTTACTTCTCCATGAACTCCAGTTTTTTTCACTATTTCTACGATTTCTGCAGGAGTTCCTCTTTCGTCACCCATTTAATTCCCCTCCACAATTTACTTCTTTAATTCAGCAAGTTTCTTTGCTAAATCTTTAATATCCGCGTCAGCATCAGATTCAGTTATTGCGATTGATGCAGTTGCTGTTCTTAATCCAGCTTTTTCGCCTAGTTCTTTTCTAGTTGCAATATAACTGTATGGAATATTTTTTTCTTCGCAAAGAATTGGTAAGTGCATTACTACTTCTGCTGGACTAACGTCTTCAGCTATTACTACTAGTTTTGCATTTCCTCTTTCAATTGCTTTAGTTACTTCGTTTATTCCTGCTTTGATTTTTCCTTTTTTTGATTTTTCTACAATACTAACAGTTGCGTCTCTCAACTCATCAGTTAGTTGTATTTTTACATATGCTGCCATTTAAAATCTCCTCCGCGTCAATTGTTTAGAAATCAGCACTAGAACTTAGAGTTAAATTAACTCAAACATCCTCGGCTGACTTTAAACATCAGCTTCATTGGCAATAATTAGCCTTGAAACTATGAAATAATTTCCCTTAGAAACCTTTAAAAATGTGGTTCTTGAGGCAGAATTTTACTCAAATTCACTTGGATTAATGTCCCCTATCTTCAAATCTGTTGCTCTAACTAAACTACCTTCACTAATATCACTCTCAAGAATTATACTATACTCTGGATGGTAACAATTATTTGAAGTACTTGAATTAGAATAATTCATCTTAAAACACTTAGATTTTATTCCAAGTATATCTTTTTCACCCAAATAAGAGATTACTGAATCAATCCATACTTCTTTACTTGCAAGATTCTGTTCACTAGTTAATTTAGAAACATCTTCCCCTAATGTGGCTAAATCCACACATATTTTACTACCCCCTAAAGGATTATCCATACAAGTCTTGTAAGAAACTATTTCAACCAAATTCCCTTGAGAATCATTTTTGTAAATCAAATAAGAATCAGAATTAATAGTAATACCCCCTTCACTAGGAGTGATTGAGGTAATCTTCATTTTAGATTGTTCCAAACCAAACTGAGAATATATAATAGATTTCATTATTAGATAATTATTTTCTTTTGAAAAATAATCATTGTTTATTATATTAGACACAGTTTTCAAGTTATTAAAAAAAGAAGCTATCTCTTCTTTACTCATTGATCCAGGAATTAATTCTCCAACTATTTGATTTTGAGAATCTTCTTTCTCTTTAATTACTTCACTATAAATTTTTTGAATTTCTTTAGGATCAGTTATTTTCTCACAATAATCAGAACTCATTGATTTAAAAAACTTAGAAGGATCATCAAAAACCAATTCACCCAAACTATCTGATGGAAAGTTACAATTTACAATAGCTAATACTTTTTCTTCAGACTTAATAACTGCTCTAAAAACACAACTCTTGAAAACTAATCCATTAAAACTAAGTTCTATTAAAGAATTAGAAAAATCCTCTTCACTTTTAATAACAAATTTCCCACTACAAGAAGACATTACTTCCTTAACACACAATTCTTTAGAAGAGTTTTCTTCATCAGAGGCATTTACATCAATTACCCCACAATCTTTCAAATTAGTTGGCACAGAGACATTATTTTGGATACAACCACTAACTAACAACACTAATAGAATAATTAGATTTATTAAAACAAATTTGTTCAAACAATCACCAAAATTTATGTTTAACTAAAAAGTTCTAATAATTATACTCTACCTTTAAACCCTCTAAATTCTCCGTATGAAATACAAGTTATCTCAACTCCTTTTTCATCAAGAATTTTCAATTGATTTAAAACTGTAGAATACTTATAATCTTCATTAAAACCACAATAAATCTTCTTCAACTTAGGTAAACTCATTATAGAACTTAAATCAGAAATATTCAATAAATCTGCTATATCCAACTCTTCCAAATTCATTAAGCTACTCAAATCAGATAAATTAGGATTATTACTAGGCCAATAGAAACCACCCTCTATCCCTAAAGTCAATACTTTTATTTTTTCCAAATCTTTTAAGAAAGATAAATTAGGCAAAGCAGTAGCTTCAGCCATGCAAGCATTAGATTGGTTTGTAATCATATTCATGCAGAATTCGGCAGAAAATTTATCAGCACATTCCTTAAAATCATCTGACTTTGACATGCAGTATAATATAGGATCACTACTGTAAGGGAACAAAATCAAAGTCTCTATATTAGTTAAATTCTTAAGAATAGAAAGATCAGTAACTCTATTAAAACCCAAATATAATTCTTTTAGTTTTGTTAAACCACTAATTGAAGATATATCAGAAAGATTCATACTCCCAAGAATGTGCAAAGTTTCAAGGTTCTTTAAATTACTTAAAGAAGAAACATCAGTCAAACCTAAGAAGATATTAGCCAAGTCCCACCCATCACCACTAGTCCCACCAATTTTTAATTCTTTTAACAAAGCCAAATCACTCAAAAGAGATACTTCATCAAAATTAGAGTAACTAAGGTCTAAATATTCAAGATTTTTTAAATTTTTTATAGCAGAGAAATCAGATACTTTAACACCCCATAAACCCAATTTTTTCAAATTAGTTAAACCTTGAATAGAAGAAATATCACTAACACTAGTATTGCTCAAGTTTAATTCTTCTAACTTAGTTAATTTACTAAGAACAGAAACATCTCCAACACCACTATCACTCACATCTAAAACTTTTAAGTTAACTAATTTGTCAAAAGAAGAAATATCACTAAAGTCAAAAGTAAGAGTTCTACTATCCAAAGTAGATAAAAAACGTAATTCAGTTAGATTTACTAAATTTCCAATAGGCGAAACATCATCCAAATCTCCAGAACCTTTTAGAATCAACACAGTTAAACAAGTCAAATCACTAATATCAGATAAATCATCATATGCAGTATCAAAATCAGGTTCAAGATAAACTCCATCATCTTTTCTAACTCCTGAATATTTTTCATTTGAACAAACAGCATTAGGATTAACATTTTTATTTTCAGAAACATCAACTGTTGGTGAAACTTTGTTCAAATCAGTAGTATTTTCGCTTTGAGTGCATCCAAAAAATAAAAATATACTTAGAACTAAAAACAAAATTAAAAAAACTTTTTTCACCCAATATCACCAAAACCATTTATGAATACTCAACTTATTTAGAACGAACACATTTCGCATCATTTTTAAAAACTTTATCAAGGGTGTGAAATTTGCCATCACTACCAAAATAATATGCAACGTATGTCGCAGACTCTCCTTCCGTAGAAGCATTTGTCCAAAGAGAAATATGAAATTTAAAAGGATCACCAAACCATTTCTTTTCAGAATAATTATATAACAAAACTATTTCTTCTTTATTAGGCAATCTCCAATCAGTAAAACCCCCAACACTTAATAAATCACAATAATCTATTGCTTCTTGCCAGTTTATCACCATACCATTACTATTTACTTGCCACATTAAACCATTAGAATTATCACTAACAGTAACTTTGTCAGAGTTCAAGATATATACAGGATCATTAAAAGTACCATATTCAGGAGATTTCGATTTAAGGATAGTACATCCGAAGAATATTAAACTTAGAACTAAAAATAAAACTAAAATAAACTTTTTCATAACCAAAATGAAGACTTTTCAAATATATAAATCTTTACAAAAAAAAGATTTTATTATTTTAGCTTTAAACTCATTTGAATTTAGTTAGACTTAATTTTTCAACTCTTCTAAAAAATTTTTCGCACTTGCATTACCTTTTTTTGCCAATGCTTCTAAACCCTTTAAAGCCCAAGAACGATTAGCAAGATTAAAATCTTTTACACCAGTAAGTAAACCAGGTAATACTCGAGCATCTCCCCTCTCAGCTAATTCTCTTAATCCCCACAAAGCAAAAAAACGGTTTGTTAAAACAGGATCCTTAACACCAATCAATAATCCACGTAAACCAAGTGAATCACCTTTTTTAGCAAGACCCCTAAACTCCCCTAAAACTCGTTCTCTTGAAATAATATTTGAATTAAATTTCTTCGAAACTAATCGATTCAAAAAAAGTTTAGATCTAACATCACCCTTTTTAGCATTTTTTACAAAATGATTAATTACTGAATCCAAAACAATTTTATCAGTAGATTTCAAAAGAACATTTCTAACTACATCAGGATTAACTTTTTTTTGTCGTAATAATGATTTCACTTCACTAAGATTAAGTTTTCTAGGTTGCATTTTTGCTAAATTTTTTTTTCGTGATACAATCAAATATTATCCCTTCTATAAAGAAATACTATCAATGAAGATAATAAGCTTTCCCAAAAAGAAAATTAAATATTTTTATATTCAATCGTGAGCAAATACTAATTTTAATCCAGAATCAGTTTTTTCTTCAATATTAGCATAACCAATTCCTTCTATTCTAATTACTCCATTTTCTTCCAAAATGTTTTTTGTAGTAATTCCTCGTTTTATAGTTCCGTCACTCATTAAAACTTCAATATCAACTGAATCTATAATCCAAGATAAAATTGGATTATTTGTTTTCATGTAAGAAACAAAAGTTGCACGAGTTTCAAATTCATTTAATTCATCAAGTTTTACATTGCAGGCTTTCTTTAATCGAACCATTCCTCCAACTTTATTTTTCATTAATTCTTTTTTATTAACTAAGAACTTTTGTATTCCACCTTTGAATTTTTGGTGCTCTCCATGCCCCTCTACTTCTCCTTCAACCATATTAACTACTTCAAGTGGAACTATTTCTTCAAAATAAGGATATTCATTTACTTCACCTAAAAATAATTTATTTGCTGCAGCAAATGCATCAGTAGAAATTTTTACTTCTTTTAAACTTAAACCGCAATCAAGAATTATTTTTCTAATTGCTTCTGGCCTAAATCCTCTTCTTCTAAATGCTTTTATTGTAGCCATTCTAGGATCATCATATCTTTCTACTCCAAGTTCATCCATAATTAATTTCATTTTACTTTTTGAGAGAGTCATGTCACCTAATTTAGAAATTTTTCCATGATAGTAGCAGTGAGGATATTCCCAATTAAAATAAGAATAAAGTTCTTTTTGTTTGTCTCCGTTTGTCATATGTTCTTGTCCACGTATAATTAAATTTACATTCATATCGTGATCATCCACAGCACTAGCTAAATTGTAAGATGGCCAAACGTGATTATTCAAAGTTTTTTTATTTGGATGTTCAACAATATCAACTACTTTTGCAATCCACCAATCTCTTTCACTTGGATCAGGATTATCTAAATTAGTTTTAATTCTAACAACTGCTTCTTCTTCTTTTATTTCGTGTACAAGCATTTTTTTCCAATCATTTAATTGAACTTCAATTTTTCTTTCTCTACAAGGACAAGCTTTTGATTCCCAAATTAGTTTTCTCCAACTTTCACTTTCACAAGAACAAATGTAAGCTTTATCCATTTTTATTAATTGTTCAATAATTTCATAATATCTATCAAGTCTATCAGAAGCATTGCAAGTTTCGTGAAACTTTACTCCTAGCCACTCATAATCTTTAATAAAATCTTTTTCAATTCCTGGCACTGGTTTTTTTACTTTTGGATCAGTATCATCAAATCGTAATATAAATTTCCCACCATATTTTTTTACGTACTCATCAGTTAGTACACTAGGCCGAGCATGTCCAAAGTGCATTGCTCCACTTGGATTTGGTGCAACTCTAGTAATAATTTTAGTGGAAGGTGTTATCCAATCAAGTTCTGCTAAAGTTTTTTCGCGAGTTTCGTGTTTTAGTTCCCAACCTTGTGCATTAAATTTAGCATATTCAGAATTTAACATATCTTTATGCATCTTATTTGCATTATTCAATGCTTGCATAATTTCCGGCATTACAACTTTCAAATCAATTTCTGGAAATAGAGCTTTTACTTTTCCAACTACAGCACCCATCTGAGCCTTGCCTTCGTGCTCAAATGCATTCTTTACAGCGTACTTGTAAGCTACTTCTTTTACTCCATCCATAACTAAAACCTTATTTAGGAGAGTTTAAGAGTTTTTTCATTTAAGATTTAAAAGTCTTTTTTTCAATTCACTATAATCAGGAGCAGCAATTTTCCACTCTTGATTAATTAATCTTCCGCGCAAACTTTCGTGCGCTCCGACATCACAAATATAAAATAATTCAAGCATTGATACAAATTGTTTGAAAGGAATTTGTGATTTTTGAGCAGAATCTTTAATTTGTTTTATAGCTTGTGCAAAATTTATTTTTTGTTGTAAAAATAATCCAATTGAATCGGATTCAACTAAAGCAAGCACAAGTTTTTTTTCATTACTATTAATTCCAAGGCTCTCAAGTATTTTAGTTTTTTTAAGAATATCAACTGTGTATTCTTGTTGCATTTCTCTTTTTCCTTCAGGAGACATTGCTCGCATTTTTCCAACATCATGAACTATCATTGTTGCAACAAATGCGTGTTGTAATTTTTTTGGCAATCTGTGCTTTAGTTGAATTGCATTTCTTATGGCATCAATTGTGTGCTCCCTAAAATAATTACAACCAATAGTCATTTTTCTAAAAGAAGGATTTTTTCTTGCAAGATTTAAAAGTTCAAGAGGAATTGTTGATTTAGTAAGTGTTTGTCTTTTTTTAATTTGTAAAGAAACTGGATTAGAAGTTTTTCTTAAAACTTTTTTAGTTAATTTAAGAGGCATTTAACCACTAGTATTTTTTTCCTTTTTCCCAGTGATTGTCAAAGTAGTGAGTTAAAGCATTTGCCATTGGAGCATGATCATTCATTATAGTAAAGTGATAATCAGGTTTGTCTTTTTTAAAATCACTAATAGCCATTACAACTTTTTTACCATCAATAATAAATGCATTAAGTCCGTGATTGAATTGTCGAACTTCAGAACAATTTTTTAATTTCTTTGAAGCTGTAGAGTTAAGTAATTTCACAGTAACATTTTTGTCTTTTGCTCTCATTAATGCATCATGAATAATATCATGTTCATCAGTTATTTCAGTTAGTCCTTGAATTGATTTATTTGCTTTAAGTAATTCTTGACCTAATATTCTTTCAAAATCTTGTTTGTCTTTTACTTTCATTACTTTTTCTCCGCCCTCTTCTTTATCACTAAAATCAATAATATTATCTTTCACAATTATTGCTTCTTTTTGAAGTTCATCAAATTGGATTTTTTTTCCTAAAATTAGTAAATCAATTGCTTTTTGTGCTTCTATTGCTCTATACAATTTTGGTCTTCCATTCATTTCAATTATCAAATTTTTTTGTAATAATTTTTCTAAAACATCATATACTCTTGTTTTTGGAACTTGTGCAGTTCTTGATATTTCAGGAGCCTCAGCTTCTTTTAAAGTAAATAAAGTACCTAAAGTTTTTGCTTCGTATTCAGTTAGACCAAGTTTTTCAAGTAAAGTATGAGTTTCTGAATTCATTTTTAAAACACCTATTCTGGTTTTTTTCACGAATTATACTATATATATTGGGTCAAACAAGTATTTAAATTTACTTTATTACGTTAATCAGGGGGTTTTATTTATTAAAAAAATAAAGAAAAAAAAGGTTTTTAGTCCCTTCTTCTTCTATTTCCAGTTGGTCTTCTTGAAAATCTTGAAACTACTCTCTTTGGCTTGTCTTCTTGAGTTTCATCAATTTCTTGTTCAAAGTCACTTACTTGTGCAGTAAATGCTTCTTTTGAGATTTCCTTTCTCTGGATTAAAATTTCTCTTGTTAATAAGTAATAGATTAAAGCTAATGCTTTTCTTCCCTTATTATTTGCTGGGATTACTAAATCAACATTCTTCAATGGTGAATCAGATCCAGTTATAGCTATTACAGGAATTCCAACTTCAGTAGCTTCTTTCAATGCTTGTGAATCAGCTATTGGGTCAGTTACTAAAACAATTTTTGGTTCGTAAAATATTCTTGCTTGTGGATTAGTAAAAGTTCCTGGAATGAATCTTCCAACAAATTCTTTAGCACCAATCATTGAAGCCATTTTTCTTGCTGGTTTGTGACCATATAATCTTCTTGCTAGTACTACAATTTCTTTTCCATTGTATTTTGCAAGCATTTTTGCGATTATTCTTATTCTTTGGTCAATTGTTTCTATATTGAAAACCATTAATCCGTCTTTTCTTCGCTTAAAGATGTGTCTTTTCATTTCGCCGGTCTTAAATTTTGTTCCGATGTGTACTCCACTCTTTAGGTATGTTTCTAGGTCTATCAAAAGATCTTTTCCTTTGTAGAATTCTGTTTCATCAAATTCTTGTCTTTTTTCTTTTTCAACTGTTTTTCCGTCCATAGCATCACATCTTTTCAAAATTTATTCTTTAAAATATTTATTTTCTCCTTTTCACTTTACTTATTAAATTTCATTATATCATCAATTGTTTCGGCGTGAGTTAGAATCATTTTTCTGCAACAGTATTTCTTAACACCTAAATCGTCAAGAACTTTTCCTGCTGTTTCGCCTTTTAAAGTTCGTTCCTTGAATTCTTCGTAGAATCCCCCAAGAACCTTACCGCATGAAAAGCATCTTACTGGTACAATCATTTTCTCAACCTCTAAAACTCTCTTTTTCTAATAAACAACATTTCCAATACTTTACAAAAACCTCCAAAAAAAAGAGGTTTTTGTGAAGCAAAAGAATTTTATCTTTTACTTTTTTGCTTTTTCTTTCTTGCCTTTCTACCTAAGGGCTTCTTACTTTCAACTCTTCTAACATCATCAACAAGTAATGTTCTATCATATGCTGTGAATGTTTCTTTTAGTTTCTTTCCTTTTGCTTTTACTAAAGCTTTAGCAATACATGATCGTACAGCAACAGCTTGACTCATGAATCCTGAGCCTTTAACATTAATATCAATATTATATTCTTTTAGTGCTTCTCCAGCTAATCTAACTGGTTCTAAAAGTAATTCTTTTACATACCCTTTAGCGTATGCGTGAATATTCATTCCGTTAATTTTTATTGTTCCGTTTCCTTTTTTTATTACTGCTCTTGCAACAGCGTTCTTCTTTTTTGCCTTTACTGTCATTCCTGCTTTTTTTGCAGCTGGCTTTAGTTTCTTTTCGTCTTCCATTTTCAACACCTGTTAATTACCATCGTCCACCAATTAATAGAGCTACATCTTTTAATGTCATGTAGTTATTTCTGTGGTTGAACTTTACGTCTTCAAATGTAATAGCTTCTTTCTCATCAATTCCTTTTGCAGAACCATTGAAAACTTTTAATTGTTTTATTATTCTAACTTTTGCTTGCTTTTTTGTAGGAAGCATGTTTCTTACCATTCGTCTAAACATTTTACTTGGAACTCTATCATATTTTGGTCCAAAATGAGGGTTTGACAAAACTCTTGCATCAACTTTTACAGTAAATTTATCAACAATGTATTTTTTGTTTCCAACTAGTATCATGCTTTCAGCATTTATTACAGTTACATTTTCTCCTTTAATCATTGCCTTAGCAACTTTACTTGCAAGTCTTCCTGCAACTAGTTCATTCGCATTCACTATCATCATACTAACACCATCAAATAAATTTCAACTTCATCCAACTATTACTAAATCACTTACTTTTAACTTGTCTGCTTTCAAAGCAAAATCTTTTAATGCAATAAATTCTCCTTTAGCTGCACTTACTTTCTCTTGAGCGCCACTTGAAGCTGCTACTGCAACTACAGTTACTTTTTCTGCCAATTCTCCTCTTGAGAGTAATTTTCCAGGAACAACCAATATTTTTCCCTTGTGTGCAAGAGCTAATGTATTGATTGAATCAATATTAACTTCTACTTTTCCTCTTGTTGGTTTAGCCATTCTTTCAGCTAAATCAGACCAGAACAATTTTTTTGTTGTTCTTGCAGCTTTTTCCATACTTGCAATAAGTTTTTTTGTTTCCAATTTTTTTACCATATTTTCACATCTTTCAATTTTTTTTTTATTTCCTATTGACTTTTTGCCTCTGCACTGCGGCTTCTTTTTCCGCGAACGCTTTTTGCAATAGCAAAAAGGGCTCAATGCAGGGGAAGAGATTCGAACTCTTGAAGGCACTAAGCCACAGGATTTCATTTCTAAATGCAACTTATCTAAAATTGTTTTTAGACCTTAAGTCCTGCCCCTTTGACCGCTCGGGAACCCCTGCTGAATTTTTCAGCGACTAAAAAATCCCTTTCCGGTATTTTCACTTTGTGAAAATAATTTTTTTATAACTTTTTTACTGATTCTTCTAAAGCATCTAGTCTTTCAACTAATACATTTACTGCTGAATCAAGTACTTCTTTTGCTGTTAATTGTCCTGTTGTTTCAACAGTCAAAATAAAGTCAGTTTCAGAATATTCAACACTTACATTGTGTTTCTTCAAAATATCAAGGTGTTGATTTTGGTTTGTTACATTGTATGGGTCAGTAAAGAATAATTTTCCTGCTTTCAATTCAATACTTCCTTTTGGCATTTCTTCAACAACTTTCTTTGCTTCTTTTACACTATCATTATTAATTTCAGCTAGTTGATTGTATGAAACTATTGCTGGTTGGAATCTTGCGTGCTCTGAACCAGTATTCATTACAGCAGTCATTTCTAATTTTAGTGACTCTTCTTTTCCTAATTTTGTAATTATTATTTTTTTATCAAGGATCTCTATTTTTGGATCAGTGCATTTAATGTCTTTACTTGTTACTATACAAGGCCCAACTTTTTCTAAAACTAATTTTACTTTGTCTCCTTTTTTGTAACTTTCAACATCAGTTTTTATTGGTAGTAATCCTAATCTATTTGCTAAGAATTCATCAAATGTAACTGAATCATTATTGTAGATTTGTACTTCATCAATTGCAAGGCATGGAACAGAAGTCATTATTGTTCTTCTTAGAGTATTAAGGAAAGTGTAGTTAGTTCCTTTTATTAAGAACTTAACAACTCCTTTTTCATCGTAAACCTTTTTTATATCCATAAGCTTCAACCCCTAATTCATTCATTTACACTAATTTTATTTCTCAGCTTTTCCTCTGAATTTCTTTTGTTTTCTACATCCATCGTGTGGGTGTGGTGTAACATTTTCAATTGAAACAATTCTCAAACCATTTCTTGTTAATGATCTGATTGCAGCTTCTGCTCCAGTTCCTGCACTTGGGCTTTTGTTTCCGCCTCTTCCTCTAACTTTAACATAAATTTCTTTTATTCCTTTTTCTCTTGCTGCGTTAGCAATATTTTCAGCTAATTTCATTGCAACGTATGGAGAGCCTTCTTTGTGTTGTGCTTTTGTTTCCATTCCGCCTGTTGCTTTTGAAATTGTTTCAGCACCAGTTAAATCAGTGAGCAACAACATTGTATTGTTGTGTGTTGCAAACACATGAACTATTCCTCTTGTTTCAGCCATTTTATATCACCGGTTTATTGTGCTCCTTCACTTTCTTTTAAGCTTTCAGTTGGTTTTGCTTCATCAAATTCTTTTTTGAGTTCAGCTTGTGCTTCTTCTTTTTTAGAAGCTGTTTTTTTTACTGGAGCTTTCTTTTGTTCAAACATCATTTCGTCGCCGTACCATGCGATCTTTGGTTCTTCACTAGCTAGTACTAAATAACTTGGTTTATCAAGTTTCTTTCCATCAACACTAATGTGTCCGTGTACGATGAATTGTCTTGCTTGTTTTTGAGTGTTAGCTAATCCTTTTCTCCAAACAACTGTTTGCAATCTTCTTTCAAGTAATGCTTCTGTTGTTAGTACTAAAACATCTTCAAGAGTTGGTGAACCTTGTAATACACCAATTAATTTTAGTGAATCAAGTAATTCTTTCTCTCTTCTTAATCTGTTTTCAAGTGATAAAGCAAGTAATCTTCTTGCAGTTCCTCTTTTTAATCTTACAATTGTTTCAGCTCTAAATAATTCTCTTTTATTCTTCAAGCCGTAAGTTTTCTTAAGCTCCCTTTCCTTTTCTATTCTTTCTTTTTGAAAAGACTTTCTAGGTCTTTGGAACTGCTTTCGTTTCTTTTTCGGGTCACCCATGTTTATCACTCACGTAAATTTTCATTTCTCCAAATTTTTATTTCTTATCCTTTTTTGCTGGTGCTCCACCTTTAGCTGGTTCTACTTTCTTAGATACACTAACAACTCCGCCTTTTCCTCTATGTTTACTCTTAGTCTTTTGTCCTCTAACTGTTAATCCCCACATGTGTCTTAGACCCTTGTATGATTTTATTTCAGCTAGTCTTGTTACATCATTTCTAAGTGCGAATGCTAAATCGTTCATTGTTAAGTGTTTGTTTAAACCTTCTTCAAAATCTCTTTGTCTGTTTAAAGTCCAAATAGGTAATTTATATTTTTGAGGAGTAATTATTACTTCTTCAAGTTTTTTTACTTCAGCATCAGTTAATTCACCAAGTAATTTTTCTTTAGCAATTTTGTTTTCTTTTCTAAACTCGTTTGCAATTATTCCGCCCATTCTTTGGCCTATTCCTTTTATTCCTTGCAAAGCTAGGTCTATACTTTTTGTACCGTCAAGGTCTTTTCCGATTACACGTACTATATAGTTAAATTCTGCGCTCATATCATCCACTCTCAAAAATAATCCCTATCAATTACTCATTTATATTTATTGTTTCTTTCCTTTTTTTCCTAAAGGAAATAAATGTAAAACGTTACATTCTCTTGCTTTAACTTTTTCTCCTTCAACCATTACTCTTCCGTTTTTTGGTTTACTCTTTATAGTAACTTTTCTTCCTGCTTCTCTTCCTTTTGTTTTTATTGCTATGTCTCCAATTTCCATTCATCATCAACTCTTCAAAAAATAATTTTATTCAGCTCTATTCAGAACTTGTTTTACATATTTTCTATATTTTATATCAACATCATCAATTTCTTTTAATCCTGCTACTACTTTTCCAAGTTCAATAAATACTTTTTCTCGTGCTTCCCCAGAAAGTACTCCTCCGAATGGAACACTTGGTCTCTTTTCAGTTTTACTTAATTTGTTTCTTCCGCACTTAGTACAATTTGGAACTCCTGCAAGTTTCTTTCCAGTTATAGCGCATTCAGTTATTGATTTTTTTTCACTGTATCGTTCTGCTTTTGAACCGCTTGCACTTTTTCTGAATTTCTTTTTTAATCTTCTTTGCCAAGGAGCAACCATTTTACATCACCAATTTTTTATTCATTTTTTTAAAATAATCATAAACTTTTTCTACTAAACCCATTAATATTGAAGCTCCAAAATAATAAAAGAAAAATGCTTTGTAATATCCAGTTTGCATTGTTAAACCAACTGGCACCCAACTTGCTGGATTAAATAAATTAAATCCAATAAACTTTGGAAGTGCTATAAATGATTCAATCAATTGTCCACCGTAAAGCGTTGAGAGAAACCAAAAAACTGCTATGAATGCAGGAGCAGAGAACAAACTTAATTTCATATTTTTGTTCATCATCTCTGTGCTATTTCTTAACATTTTCATTTGTAACTCATCAATTTTACTTTTATTTTTCTCAGCCTCCTTCATCAATTCTTTTAATTGTAATTGCATTTCTTTTGATTCATCTTGATATCTTTTCATTTCGTTTTTATCAACTAATTTTCTCTGCAATACTTTTGTAATTGCTGCAAGAATTATTGTTGTTAATAATATTACTATTGCAGCTTCCAAAACATTACACCTATTTTTTACTCACCAGTTATAACAATTTTCTTAAAGAGAACCTTTTAAAAGCTACCCAAATTGAATAACAAATTAAATTTCTCCTTTAATAAATATCATTTTATTTCACTCATTTTACCAATTTAAGCCATTTTACCAATCAATTTTGATAGTGCTTCTTGTTGTGTTTTTGCAACTTCTTCGTAGAATCTATACACAATTCCAACTGTTAATAATATTCCTGTTCCACTTGTTACTCCTGCTAAAATTAAATCTCCACTTCCTGCTAAAAGTGCAACAAATATTGATCCTAAAATTGTAATTGGAGGAATGTATCTTTCCAAAACTTTTTCTATTACTCTCTTGTCTCTTCTAAATCCAGGTATTTGCATTCCACTTCTTTCAAGTTGTGCTGCAACTGCTTGTGTACTTTGATTTCCCATTTGTACCCAGAACCAACCAAATATTACACATGCTATTACTAAAACAAACAAAAATACAAATGCTTGAGCTATTGCCATCATAGTTATACTTGTTAAACCTTGATCTAATAATCCTTGAACTAAACTTCTTCCACCAATATAGGGGATAGTTACTGCCCAAGATACACCTTTCATTATTTCTGTTAAAACAGGTACTTTAGCCTGTTCAATAAACAACGCAAATAAACGAATGTTCATAAATAATGCCATTGCAAGTATAACTGGCATGTTACTAACGTAAAGGAATTTTACTGGGTATCTTCCGCCCATTCCTGATTGACCTAATGTAATTGGAATATTAACGTGCATCCCTTCTGCGAATACTACTACTAAGAAAATTATTATTACACCTAATATTGGCAATAATAAAGTAGGATCCCCTAAAGTGAATACTTTCCATAAGATTCCACCATTAGCTAAGTAAGTATTTACTGAACTTACAATTGGAGGCATAAACACTTGCCAGAACAATCCACCAGCAACTCCTGCTGCAATGAATAAACTTACTCCTGAACCAATTCCGTATTTTGAAACGATTTCATCAAGGTATAATAAAATTAATGATCCTGCTGCTATTTGTAATGTAACAAATATAGTCATTGGGTTGAATATACTTGCTCCGCCTATTGGCATTAGCATTCCACTTCCAACGTAAATATATCCTTCAACAAAACATAATACTACTGCAAGTATTTTTTGCAGGGCTTGAAATTTTGATTTTCCTTCAGGAGTACCTAAATCAAAGTTTAGAAGTTGTGCACCCATGAATAATTGTAAGAAAATTGATGCCATTACTATTGGCCCAATTCCTGCTGTAATTAGTTTTCCCATTTCTCCAGCAAGTAGAGTTTGAGCAAATAGAATTTCTTGTACTTGTCTAATACCAGTATCAAGTCCAACTAAACTAATGTTAGCTAGAATAAAGAATATAACTAGGGCCCCAATTGTCCAGAGCATTTTGTGTTTAAATGGAACTTCTTTAGTTGGTTTTTTAATTTCAGGTAAATATTGGGAGAAACCAATTAGTGTATCAACTATTATTCCCAACAAATTCACCTTTTTACAATTCCATATTTAATTTTTTTAAAAATAAAATCTTAAAAGAAATTTTAATTTCTTTTAAGTATTGTTCAAATTCATTTTTTTCTTTTATTTTTATTGCTCAAGCCCCCTCGATAAAGGCTTTGTGAAATATTTATGCTTTTTCTCCTTCTTCACTTTCGAATTCTAAATCTTCGTCAGCTTCGTCTCCAGAGAATTTAATTTCTTCTTCAACTTTTACACCTTTCTTTGCGTAGTCGAATTTTCCACCGGCTGCAATTATTTTCTTTACTGCGCCGTTAGATGCATTTATTTTCAAAATAATTTTGTGAGTTACTTCTCCTTGAGTTAGAACTTTAGCAAACTTTGATTTTTTAGTAACAACATATTTGTCATTTTCTTTTGTTACTAATCCTTTAGCAACAAGAGCATCAAGTTTTGCATTTAATTCACCAAGCTTTATTGCTTTTCCTTTAACTGACAATACTTTTTGTCTGTATAAAGTTGGTTTTAATCGTCCTGCTGTGTGAAATCTATGTTTGTTAGTTCCTGCCTTTCCTCTTCCACCACGTCCACCAGCACCTCTTCGGTTCTTAGTGTTTCCTGCACCCATTGTTCGCTGTCCTCGTAGCTTGTTCTTCTTTCTTCTTTTTCGGTCAGTCATAAAATTCACTTCCACTCTTTATTCTCATTTTTTAAATTTAAATCATTCTCATTATTAATGCGTTGATTTTTTCTTTTCGGTCTCCAAGTGCTCCGCCAATAACGAATGCTACTTTAATTCCTTTTCTTTCAAATCCTTTTCGTGGAGGACTCATTGTGAAGCAATTTTTTACTCCAGCTTGTTTTAATGTTTTTGCAGCTTTTAAATCAGCAAGAACTTTTTTAGTATCAAGTTTATCTTCACCAAGGATTGGTTTTGCTCTTTTTTCAATTAATTCTTTTAGAGTTTCTTCATTTACTTTTCCAAATGTAGTATAATCCTTTACAACTTTAATCATTTTCAAAGTCTGAGGAGTCTCAGGCCAAAGACTTAAGTTGTTTGTTCGTCTTAAGTTCATTATTTTCAAAGCCGTAGCTATTTTTGGAGCAATATTTACTGTTCCTCGGATTCTTATAACTGCATACATTTTTCTCACTCTCAAAATTTAATTTTTCTTATATATATTTACATATGTCCCTTTGACATTTTTCTTTCTACATCTTTTGACGCTTTCATTTTTCCAGTTTGTGATAAAGCATCAATAGCTGCTTGTACAAAGTTTAATGAAATTGTTGATCTTCCTTTTGTTTGTCCCCAAACATTTCTTATTCCTGCAAGTTCCATTACAGGTCTAATTGCTTTACCAACTGCAAGACCAGTTCCTTTAGGTGCTGGAAGTAATACTACTCTTACACTTCCTGCTTTTCCTTCTACTTTGAAAGGCACAGAGTGTTTATCGTCAGTTGCTTGTTCTTCCCAAGATCCGCTTCCTCTATAAACTCTAATAAAATTTAATTTAGCCATTCTTTTTGCTTTATTTATTGCAGGGAATCTATCAGCATCTTTTGCTGAGCCAACTCCGATGTATCCATCTTTGTTTCCCATTAGCATATCTGCTCTGTAAGAATATTTTCTACCAGCTCTTGTTACTCTAGTAGTTCTTGCAATTTGTATTAAGTGTTCGTTAAGTCTTGTTAAAGAATCAATTATTTCTGGTTCCATTACTTTCAAACCTTTATCATAAACTTCATCAAGTGTAGTAATTTTTCCTGCTTTAACCATTCTTCCTAATTCAGTTTTAGGAACCCAATTAGCAATAACATTTTGTCTTTCAACTAATTCTCTTTCAATCTTTTCAATTTCAGTTTCTTCAACTCTTCCTCTTCTTCCGCCCTTACCAGTCTTTGCGCCTTTTTTGCTGTGTGCTTCATCGCGTCTATTCATGCTTTCACCTTTGCAATTTCTGCTTTAGCTTTTTCAAATGCTTTGTTGAATTCGCCAGGCATTATTCCTTCTTTTATATAATTACTAAATGTTACTTTTGCTTTATCACCTAATTTTTTAGCGTATTCATCAAGTGTTGTAGCATTTAATCTATCGGCAGTTGGTACTGCAGTTTCACTAAATGGAATAATAATTCCTCCATCAGCTGCTCCTTTAAGTGTAGCAAATACTACGCTTCCGTGACTTGGGTGTCTTCTTCCAATATCAAGAACACATTTTTGTCCTGTTAATTTCTTTCCAATTAAAAATCCAACTAAGTAAGCACTTGGAGTGTTGTTTGTTCCGTACCACTTGTATTCTTTTAAGTCGTTTGAATCAACTGTTGCAAGTGTTGTGTCTCCTTTCAAATCAAATTTAATAACTTGTGCAACTATTCTTTTGTTTGATTTTCTTACAACTAATCTAGGAACTTTTGATCTAACTAAAGCTAATCTTTTAGTGTAATCTGTTTTTCCTTCTCTTCTTCTTCTGAAAAGTGTTTTGTATGTTACGTTAGTAGCCATTAGTTTTTCGCCCCTTCAATGTATTCAACTAAGTGTCTTTTTCCTCTAAAATATCCACCTTTAATTTTCTTATAAACTTTTGAGTAATTCATTTTTTCCATTTCAGTAGGATTACTTGTTTTTAATTCTCTAAGTGTTCTTCTTTGTGATCGAACTCTATTCATCCATCTACTTTTTTGTTCAGATCTAACTTTTCTTGTAGCACTTCTTTTTCCTTTTCCTCGTGATCTTCCTTTTGCTTTTGCTGCTTGAGTTGCGTGTGCTCTTCCTCTACTTTGAGAAACTTGTGGTCTTTTCTTTACTACTCTTTCAGCAATTAAAGTTCTAATATCATCTTTAGTCATAGCTTCGCTTACTTTTGCGATACCAGCAGGATCAACATATATTCTTCCTAATCCCACTTTTAGTATTATTGCTGCAAGTTCTTTTGCTTTTTTTGGTTCCATTTCATTCACCTAAAATATCTCAATTTAATTTTATTAATTTAAAACCCAAATTCCTTTTTTGTTTGCTTCTGTTACAATTTCGTTTCGTTTTCTCTTTCCAACAGTTGCACCAATTCTTGCTGCTTGTGTTTTATTATCAACTTTTGCAATATCATTCATGTTACAAACTAAAACTTCTTTATATCCACTAGGGTGTACAAATCTAATTTCTTTTGTACTTCTGTAACCAATTCTTGGTTGTCTACCGTGGTTTATTCCTTTATCAAGATCAATTCCGTGTGGTAATCTCCACTTATCCCATTTAGCGATAGATTTTCTTCTAATATTCTTTTTACCAAATCTTCCTCTAAATACTGGGTGGTGCTTTTTTGAATTTAATTTTTTCATCAAAGCGTAAGCTTCATTACTTTTTTTCTTATTTTCTTTTTTAACGTAAGGAATGTATTTTTTAACTACAACTTTTTTAGCTTCTACTTTAGGAGCAGCAGTTTTAGTAGCTTTTTCAGCTTTAGGAGCTGTTTCTTTTGTTTCTTTTGCTTTTACTTTTTCTGCCATTTTATATACACCTTTTTTATTTCATTCATTTACAAAATTTAATTTCTAACAATCTCAATTACACTTGCTCGTGATTTCTTTGGAACAATATTTCCAACTTCGATTAAATATATTCCATCCTGGTATCTTCTTATATCCTTGCCTTTTACTTTTGATTTTTGTTCAAGGTTTGATGCAGTTTGTCCAACATCTTCTTTGTTAATTCCACTAACAATAACTTCTTGTCCTTTTGCTACAACTTTAGTGTCTCCAACAATCTTAGCTTTTCTAGGAAATTTTTCTCCTAAAAAGTTTTTAATATTAACAATACCTTTTTCAACTATAATAGACATTGGAAAGTGAGAGTAAACAATTTTCATTTTGTACTCATAACCATAAACTAATCCTTCAGTCATATTTCTTAAGTGTGCTGAAATTGTTTCAATAAACATTCCTGTTTGCTTGTTACTTGGACTACCAGTTAGAATTATTACGTTTCCTTCGTTTGACAATTTAACTCTGTAGGTTTTAAAAGTTCTTGATAATTCCCCTTTAGGTCCTTTTAATGTAACTTTATTTCCATCTTTTATAGAAATACTAACTTCGCTAGGAAGTCTTATTTTTTTTGTCATTATTTCAGCCATAATTTTCACTTTCTAAAAAATTTACATCATTAATACATGAATGCAATTAATCTTCCCCCAAGTCCTTTAGCTTTTGCTTGTGCGTGAGTCATTAAACCTTGTGGAGTTGAAACTACAATTAATCCTAAATCTCTTGCTGGCAAATATCGCTTCTCGTATTTTTCAAATTCATTTTTCTTAACAGCATATCGTGGTTTTATTGCTTTACATACATTCATTTTTCCACTTAATTGCACTATAAATGAAATTATTCCTTTTTCTTTTTCTTGTTTTTGAAAATCTGCAATATATCCATTATCTTTTGCTATTTTCAATACTTCACCTAAGAAATTTGAAGCTGGCATTAGCACTACTTCAGTCTTTGAAGCAACTTCAGCGTTTCTCAGTTTTGTTAATGCATCCATTACAGGGTCTTGTTGTGCCATAATTTCACCTCAGTATTTTTCCCAGCCCAAATCTTGTGCTCTATCTTTAAAACATCTTCTGCAAATTCCTAGAGAGTACTTTCTTACCATTCCTTTTCTGGTTCCGCACATCTTACACTGCCTTATTCCAACACTTCGTTTCTTCATTTTGTCATTTTTCGAATTCTGTTTTTTTATAGCAGGTTTTGACTTTGCTTCTTCTTGATTCATACTCTCTTCCTCTCAAAAATAATACTTTAAATTTTATTCTACTTGTATTCCCAAGCTTTCAGCAAATTTAACTGCTTCAGCTTTTGTTACTCTTTGTTTCTTTCCAACTAAAGTTGGCATTATTCTTCTTTTCTTTACTCTATACCCTTTTTTCTTTAAGGCAACTATAACATCAAATCCTTTTATTCCTAATTTTGGATCATACTTTGATCCTGGTAAATCAATATATTCTCTTACTCCGAATCCGAAGTTTCCTTCTTTATCAAAACTCTTTGAAGCAATTTTTCCAGCTTTTGCTTGGATTGCTTTTTTCAAAAATTCAATTGCTTCGTTTCTTCTTAATGTAACTTTTAATCCAATTGGTATTCCTGGTCTTAGTCCCCAGTCTGGTATTCTTGCTACGCAAATTGTTTGAGCAGGTTTCTTTCCAGTAACTAATGTTATAATCTGAATAGCCTTCTTCATTTCGTCGGGATCAGCACCTACTCCCATGTTAACAACAACTTTATCCATTAATACTTCTTGCATAATCTTCACCAATATTAATTCTTAATTTAATTCAATGCCTCAACTTCATTTTTGTCTTTTCCAACAATGTGAATATTTTTAGCAATTGTTTCAAATGTTTCTTTTCCTTTTTCCATTTTTACTAATTTTTCTTTCTTTTCAGTTCCTTCTACAATTGCAACTATTTTTGCAACTTCTGCACAATGTGCTCCCTTAGTTATGTAAGCCATAGCGCCTTCTTTGAATGCTACTACTTGTGTAACTTCTCCACTAGGTAAAGCTAATTTTAATGAATCTCCAACGTTAGCTTTTACTCCAATAAATGTTCTTGCGTCATCAGTAGTAATTTGTACTCCTTTAGATGACATTACTTTTTTAGTAACTTTACTTAATTTTTCTTTTGCTTCGTTTTCAATTGCTTTTAATACAAGTCTTCCTTTTGTATCATAAACCATTCTAAAAAATAATTTTTGTTTTGCCATTGTTACAACATCAAACAAACCAACTGCGAATTGGTGTTCTTTTCTAACAACTCCATTTACTTTTACTTCACTGCAAGTTAATATTTTCTTTGCTTCTTTCATTGTAGCAACTATTCCAGTGTAATTTCTAATTACTATTCCTAAGGCAACTGCAGTTTCTTTTGTGTGTGGTCCAGCTTTTGTGTTAACAGTCCAAGCAGTTTCTTTTCTACTTGTATTAACAGCTTTTGGCATACTTATTGTCTTTGTCTTTTTGTTTTGTCCTTTTCTACTCATAAACCAAACCCTCTTACTTTTTTTCTGCTGCCTTAACTACGTGTTTGAATCTCTTTCTGTCAGTTCTATCTAAATCAATAACTAAAACATTTGATGGTTGTATTGGTACTTGTTTTTCTTTTCCATTACTTTTAACCAACATTACTTTTTCAACAAAAATTCTTCCTTTAGTTGTTTCAACTGAAGTTATTTTTCCTTCTTTACCTTTATTTGTTCCTCTAAGAATTCTTACAGTGTCTCCTTTTCTTACACTTATTGATCTTTTACCAAGTTCAGCTTTAAATTTTTTATCTAAGTGTGAAGCTATTGCTTTTACAGCTTTGTGCTTTGGCATTGTATAAAATGCTTTTCTTGATTTATTTGGTTTCTTACTCATTCTTTAACACCTAAATTCAATTTTTCATTCATTCATTTTTCTAAACATTAAATTACTATTGGAGCAAGTCCTACAATTTTTGGGAATCTTTCTCCAACTTCTTTTGCTACGCATCCTTTTATTTCTGATGCTTTAGGTAATCCTTCTTCATCAACTAAAACAACTGCGTTGTCATCAAATTTAACTCTCATTCCATTTGGTCTTCTAAATTCTTGTCTTGTTCTAATTATAACTGCTCTTTCAATTTTTCCTTTCATTTCAGGTTTTCCTTTTTTTACAACAACATTAACAAGTGAACCTATTCCACCACTTGGGTATTGTTTTTTTCTACTCTTATAACCGAAAACTGAGATAATATCAACTATTTTTGCACCAGAATTATCAGCACAAACTGTTCTACTATGTAATGTAAGGGCCATATTATTTGGGATACTCATTGCTCTCATCATAATCACCTGTTAAATTTCATTTCTTCATTTATTGTTTATCTTTTCCTACTATTTCCATTACAACAAATGTTTTTGTTTTTGAGATTCTTCGTGTTTCTCCGATTTTTACTAAATCTCCTTCTTTTGCCATATTGTTTGGATTGTGTGCGTGAACTTTTGATTTACCTTTTTTATATCTTTCATATTTTGGTAAATATTGAGTAATTTCTCTTTCAACTGTAACTGTTTTGTTTGCTTTTGCTGAAACAACTTTTCCGTAATAAATATTTCCTCTAATTGGGTATTGTTTTTCTTCAGTAGGAGTAACTTCAACTACAACGGCAGTATCTTTTGCTTTTATTTTTGCTTCTTTTGATTTTTTTTCAGCCATTTTTCATTCACCTTTTTTAACAAACATCAATTCCTAAATTCTTTTGTCCTATCTTCACTTCTTCTCAAAATTTCTTTTCCTATAACTTTAACTTTTTCCCCATTTAAATCAAATTCAAATTCACATTCTTTTTTTGCTAATATTTCTTCTTTTCCACTGCGAACAATTACAAAAGTGTTTTGTGTTTCATCAACAACAATTCCTTTTGTTCCTATTCTTTTTGGATCAGTGCTATAAATTACATTTAATTCCAAACCAATCATTTCGTGGCCTAAAATATTTTCCTTTGTAATCTTGTAACACTTACTCTCAATCATCTCCATTTCATCTCTTAACTTTTAAATATCATTATCCTCGTGCTTCTATCAATTCTTCCTTATATCCTTTTTTAATCAAAAATTCAACCACTCTATTACTGTGTTTCCCTTGTAATTCTATTTCATTATCCTTAACTGTTCCACCACATGCAAATTTTTGTTTCATTTCTTTACCTAAATCTTTTACAACTTCGCTATCATCAATTCCTTTTATAACTGTAACAAACTTTGAAAACTTTCTTCTTATAACACTTACACGTATTTTTTGTTGTTCTTTTGCAATATTGCTTATATCAAACAAATCTTTTGGTAAACCACTAATTTTATCTATTTCTTGCATTTAGTTCATTGCCTCCTTCTTTTTTTGTGCTAATGCAGTAAGTATTCTTGCAATTTCTCTTCTAAGAGTTCTTATTTTACCAGGTTTTTCACTTTTTGTTCCACTTGCAGCAAGTGCTCTTTCTTTAACAAGCTCTTGTTTTAATTCAATAGCTTTTGCAGTAAGTTCTTTCTCACTTAATTTTATTTTTTCTTTAAATTTTTCTGCCATAAAAATCACACATTTTAATTTATTTATTCTTTTGTACCTTCAGCTTTGTGTTCAACTTTTTCAACGTGTTTAACACTAGCTTTTTCTTCGTGTTTTATTTCTTTCTTTTCTTCGTGCTTAATTTCTTTTACATCAGCAGCTATTGCTTTTACTTCAACACTAGTTACTTCTATTTCTTTTGGAGTTTCTAAATGCTCCTTAGCTTCAGTTTCTACTGTCTTCATTGCTGCTACAACTTTTTTAATATCAACTTTATCAGGGAAAATTACTTCAGGGTGTATTATCATTAATTTTATTCCAATTGCACCACTTTTAGGGTAAGCTGCTGCTTTAGCATAATCAACCCATTTAGTTTGGTTTCCAATTTTCTTCATATAACCGTAAGCAATTCTAACTTTTTTCTTTCTTCCACCTTTTCCAGATAATTTTCCTTTAACTACTAATTCAACTCCTTGTGCTCCAGAGTCAATTACATCTTTAACTAATTTGTAAGCAATACTTCTCCAAGAAAATTCTCTTTGAATCATTCCAGCCATTCTTTCAGCTTGTATCTTTGCATTCAAACTTGCATTTTTAATTTCTTGTATTTCAATTTGTGGATTATCAATTTTGTATTTCTTTGCAATTACTTCAGTCAATAATTTTATTGTTGATCCGCCTTTTCCAATAGCGAAACCTGGTTTTGCAACGTTAAGAACAATTCTTGTAACAAGTGGTGTTTTTATTATTTCTAAGTGTGAAAAACCTGCTCTATCAAGTTTCTTTGTTAAGTAATCTTCAAGTTCCATTTTATTGAAGTTTTTTTGTATGAATGTTTTTTCTATCATTTTTACACCTTAATAAATTTAATTTTTCATCTCTTGTACTATTACTTCTATGTTTGTTGCATTTCTTCTTCTTGCTTTTCCTGCAATTCTTCCTTTTGATTGGTATGAGAATCTATTGATTCCTGCATTTGCATAAATGTGTATTATTAATAATTTTTCTGCGTCAAGTCCCTTATTGTCAGCATTTGACTTTACTAATTCAAATAATTTTATAAATTCTAAAGCAACTTTTTCAGGGAATCTTCCTGATTTAACTCCGCCTTTTGAATCTCCTTTTCTGTGTGCAACTTTTTTATTATACACTCTTAATGGTAAATAATCTTCATGCGCGTAAATTCTTTTCATGAAAGCTATTGCTTTGTTTACTGGCATTGTTTTTATTTGGTTACATACTTCTACAGAGTATTTTAGAGATACTGGTGCATTAGTAAGCATTGCTCTTGCAGTATTGCTTTCTTTTCCAACATTTGCTTGGTAATTGTTTTTTGCCATAATCATCACACTTTTTTATTTCCTAACTTTATCATCTTGCGGTTACTGCAGTTGAAGACTTTGTTGCTCCTATTCCTGCTTTTCCGTGTTGTAATTTCTTTCTAGTTAATGCAAATTCTCCTAAATAATGTCCAAGCATTCTAGTTGTAATATCAACTTGCTCCCAATCTTTTCCTTTGTAAACTGAAACTTTTGAACCAACCATCGCTGGTACAACAACTAAATCTCTTTTGTGAGTTTTAACTGCTTTTGGTTTTGGATTTCCTTTTTGACCTTCAAGTTTCTTAATTAATTTTTTATCAACACCAGTTTTCAATAATGCTCTTCTTGCTCTTGATGTGCACAATTTAGCAAAATCTTGTAAGCTCATTGCTTGCAATTCTTCTATTGATTTTCCTCTGAATGTTACTTTTCTAATTTCAGCCATTTTTTACACACCTTATAATCTTTTTAAAAACAAATTGAGGAATTTTTTTAAAAATTCCCCAAACATTATTTTCAGTTCTTCTTCTTCCTTCCTGTTCTTGATGAAGCAATTGCACCAACTTTTCTTCCAGGTGGAGCATTTCTTGATGTACTCTTTGATTTTCCAGGATGGTGTGAAGCTCCTCCGAATGGGTGATCTACCGCATTCATCTTTACTCCTCTTACTCTTGGATACATCTTGTGTTTTGCTTTCATTAAATGGAACATATTTCCGGCTTTAACCATTGGTTTATCGCCTTTTCCACCGCATGAAATGTTTCCAATTGTTGCTCTACATGTTAAAGGTAATACTATCATACTTCCTGAAGGCATTTTTAAAGTAGCACTTTTGCTATCTTTAGCCATTAATAAAGCGTATCCGCCTGCTGACTTAACTAAAGTTCCGCCATCTCCAGCAATTTTTTCTACATTAAAAACTGGGCATCCTTCTGGTAAATCAGATAAATATGAAACGTTTCCAATTTCAATTGGAATAGCTTTTCCTTGTTGAATTCTTTGTCCTAAGTATAATCCTTCTGCTGCTGGCAAATATTCTTTTGCACCATTAATAAAAGTTATTTCTGCTAAAATTGCGTGTCTTCCAGTATCTTTAATTAAATCTGTTATTTCGCCTTTAACACTTGATTCAGAAAGTAAGCAATATTTTGCTTGTATTCCTTTGTGTTTTGCAATGAAAGTGTGTGTTCCTCTTCCACTTCTTTGTGAGATTAATCGTTTACCCATATTATCACATTTTAAATTTTAATTTTACAATACTCCAAGTTTAGTTGCAAGTTCGCTTGCTTTAAATTTCTTATCAAGTTTAACAATTGCTTTCTTTCTTCCTTTCATGTCTCTTATAATATTTACTTTAACAATTTTTATACCATAAGCTTCTTCTAAAACTTTCTTTATTTCTAATTTTGAAGAATTATCATTTACAATAAATGTTATTTTGTTTTCTGCTTCAATCATGTTAACTGCTTTTTCAGTAACAAGTGGGTGAATGATTACATCCATATCGTGTAAAGTTGCTGTCTTTGCTAAAATACTTTCTGATTTAGAACTTTCAGCTTTAGCACTATCAACTTTTGATACTACTTTAGAAGTTTCAACTTTCTTTGCTTTTGCTTCTTTATTCTTTTCTTGTTTGAATTTTGAAGCTTCTTGAGTTGCTTGCTTCTTTTCTGCTTCTTTTAATTTTACCATAACCATCACACAAAACATTCATTAATTTTTCTTTGCTGCTTTTGTTTCTTTTTTAGTTTCATTTAATTCTTCAACTGCTGACTTTGTCCAAACAACAAGTCTTCCTGCTTCTGCACCAGGAGCTAGTAAATCAATATTTAATGATTTAACAGTTACTGTGTCAACACCAGGCAAATTTCTTGCAGCTTTTAATACAGGAGAATTTTTTCCTGTTACAATTAAAACACTTTTCTTTTGTTTCCAAACTCTTCCTCTTGATTTTCCTCTTCCTGCTCTGTGTCTAATTTTTCCTCGTGCATTTTCTAAATCTTTACCTGCACCAATTTTTCCCAATATATCTAAAACTTCACTAGTCTTAGCAGTTGTTTCAAATTTATCTTCAACAATTATTGGTAATTCATTTTCAACTACAAATCTTAATGCAACTAATTTTTTATCAGTTGTTGCTGCAATTGCACTCTTAAGAGCTAATTTTCTTTCTTTCTTATTAATTTCTTCAACAATAGTTTCCCATGATTTTAATGGATGTGCTGCTGGTCCGCCAACTGCGTGTGGAACTGAAGCAACTCTTCCGTATAATAGAGCTCCTCTATTTTTTAATCTTGGTAATCTTGCGTGTTCAACGTTAATTGTTCTGTGTTTAGCAGGTACTCCTCTGTATCCTTTATATCTTGCTGTGTTCATTTTTCCTGCTCTAGGATTAGCACCCTTTGGTTGTTTCTTTGTAGTTTGTAAAGCTAGTGCAGCTCTTTGAATCAAACTTGGTTTATATTCAGTAGAAAAAACACTAGGCAATTCTATTTGTGCCAAAACTTTTCCATCAATTCCAAAAATATTTGCTTTTGCCATAAATATCACTCAAATTAATTTTTACTTAACTATTGCCTCAACTTTTTGTAATTGTACTCCAACGTGTTGTTCAGGTCTTAAACATTTTCTTAATGCAACACATCTTTTTGCTGGTCCTGGTAATGAACCGAATATTAATGCGTAAGTTCCTTCTACCATTCCAAAGTTTTGAAATCCTGCTTTAGAATTAACTTCACTTGGATCAGAAGAAATTTTAAGTAATTTTTTATTTGATTCAGTTCTGTTTTGGTAACCCATTTGTCCTGCTCTTGCAACAGTCCACATTACAGTATTAGGGTGCCATGGTCCAATTGATCCTACAACTCTTACTCTCTTATTCTTTGGTCTTAAAGATCTAACGTGGAATCTTTTTACAGGTCCTTGGAATCCTTTTCCTTTTGTTACTGCTCTAACATCTAAAAATTCATTTTCAGTAAATACTTCACTAATTGCAATTTCTTTTCCTAATTTTTCTTTACAATAAGCTAATTGTTGTTCTTTTGTTCCACCAATAAAAACTTCTGAAACTTCAGGAGTTTTCTTAAAAGATGGTTGTGTATTAACTAACAAAGTAAAATATTCAATATCATTTATTTCTTTTTCAAAATCACTAACAGTGTAAGAATCAGAAGTAGATTCTTTTCTTTCTTTCTTACTTGTCTTGTGGTTAAAATTATTTATTTTTCTTTCAAGTTTAGTATCAGTAGTTTCTGCTATAACATCACTTAATACAACTACACCAATTTCTGCTTTAGTGTATGCTCTTATTCCAAACACTTTCATTGGAGGGCATTCAACAACAGTTGCAGCTACAACAACTTCTTGATTGAAAGTTGGAGATGCTTTGTGAACGTTTTTACCCATTACTTGAGTCATTCCAGCTTTGTAACATAAAAAATTAAGTGGTTTATTTTCAGTTCCATATCCCTTTAGAGAAGGAGTTTCTTTAGCTGCTCTTACTCTTGGATAGTAGGATTTAGATCCTCTTCTTGGTGCATTAAATTCTGACATAATTTCACTCTTTTAAAATTTCAAATTTCAATTGAATACTTGCACTTTTTGTGCTAACTAAAAATTTTTTACAAAACTTTCAAATCCAAAAAATAGATATATTTTTTGTATTTGCTCTTTTCCGACAGAAGCTCACCGTTACTGTCTACAAGAGTAGTGTACTCGCTAACATATTCTCTAAAAAAAACATTTATAAACCTGCTCCCGAGGGTTAGCTCGTAGAGTAAGTTACAAAACATTAATTCTTTTCATTTACCCATTCCTGCTTTGTCGCTTTAGTGTTAGGTGAATAATCCAACATTCCCACAAGGATTATTACTACTAAAATTATTAACAAAATTATTCCTATTATTCCAACATTTCCACCGAAAGCAAATAATCCAGCTAATGCCATATTATTTTGTTCATTAGTATTTATGTTTTTAGAAAGTGTTTTACCTTCTGAAGAGAAACTTACTTTCATAACTCCTTCTTCAAAATCTCCACTAGAACCTAACTTTTCAGTAAAAGTATTTTCACCAGGAGTAATTGTTACATTCTTTTCGATACTAGGCCAACCATTAGGTGAATCTATTATCAAAAGACCATTAAATATTTTATTTGTAGAATTATTTACTTGAATTGATAGGGTTATTACACTTAAATTATAATCTCTATCCAAACTAACACTCATTGTTGCGTCACTAAGTGTGCCAGTAGCCGTGTTTGTTATTTGAACTGTTTTTGCACTAACTCCACATCCTTCAATTGTAGGAGTGAATTTTACAAATCCGCTTTGAGAATTTAATTGAATATTAATTATTTTACTTAGTGAAGAATTTCTTGGCAACACTATTATTGTTGGAGTTACATCAATTGATCCTTCAACAATTATTTTTGCAGATTTATTAGTATTATTAGTTATTGTAAATGCTAAAGCCCCATAATTTTCAACTGTCATTAAATTTGGAGCTGAAATATTAAACCCCGAACAATTCAAATTAGTATTATTATTAGTAGATACATCAAGTACATTTACATCAAATGTTTTTGTTCCTATTTGAGTAAATGAACAACTTCTACCGTCAGAAAAAATTCCTCTTACTTTAACAGTTCCTTGTAGAGTTCTGTTTTGAGTAACATTAGGAAGAACTGCATTTAGGATTAATTCTCCTGTTTGACCAGAGAAAATATATTTTTCATTAAAATAATTACTTAAAGTAAAATTTGAAGAATATGGTTCTACTGATAATACTTCAAATCTTTTTGTAGAATTATTTTTTACCCCAAAAACTAATTTTTGAGTTGAAGATTCATCAAACACACTAACTCTAGTTTGAATATCAATATCATCACAATCTGAACTTGTTGAGTAAGAACTATCATTACTATTTCCACTTGAATTATTACTAATTGTTACACTAATATTTTTTCTACCTATTGCTGCTGCTGAACAATAAGTATTTCCTAAATACCCTGTTACGTTTAAACTTACTGTAGTTGTAGTATTACTTGATACAGATCCTGATTCAATTGAAAGATCTAAATCATCATCTGAGTGAGAATAAACATACGCTGGATAAGTTACATATCCTGATCTTATTGCAGAACTTGAAGATGATAAGTCAGCACTAGTTATTCTAAAATCAACACCAGTATTATTTTCTATAGTAAATGTTTTTGTAGAATTTACCCCTTCATCAATTGTAAAACTACTTGTAATCAAATCTATTCCTTCACAAGAATTATCTTCAACATCAACAAAAGCATTTTCCATTGCTAATTCATTTGTTCCGTCCAAAACATATCCTTCAACTCTAAATTGAACATAATTAGAATTACTTCCTGTGTTAAATTCATCAGAAAAATAAACTGTATGATCCCCCTCTGCTAAAGATTCTGATTTTGAAGGAGTTTCCATTAAAACCCAATCTGAATTATCTTCATCATATTTGAATATTTTTAATTTAGTAGTAAGATTTGTTGGGCAATTAGTCCCAGAATAAGAAACATCAAAACTTAATTTAGCATCAATAAGAGTGTTTTTTTCAGCAGTTATTGTGGTATCATAGGAACCATCAGATCTAACTTGAGTGATTAAATTATCAACATTAATAGAACAAGCGAACGCACCGTAAGTTATAGCTAATAACAAAAATAATACTGATAGTATTCTTAGGTTAAATTGCATAATACCACATCCCCTATTAATCACGTCAAAAAGTTAACGTGCAATACATACATTGCGCACAAGGAGTATAAATACTTTTCGCTTGTTAACTGGAACAAGTGATATTAGTGTTTTTCAAGGTTTATTTCTTTTTAAGAGTAATTTGATTGTAAACCGCAACTTGCTCAAATACAATAATTAATTCAGAAATAACCATTATAACTGCAAACAAAATAACAAAGATTAACATAAACATGCCCAGTAAAATTAAATTAAAACTAAAAGTAAAAGGAATTGAAAGTATATTCATGGAAAACATTAATATTTGCTCAATTGCAGCAATAATCATTACAAATATGAATTGAATTAAAAATATCAAAACTGCTTTTCCTGCTGTCAAATTCCAAGAATTTTTTACTGACTCTCTTACACCTAAATTCTTTTCTATTATAAGAATACGTGCAAAAGAAATTCTAGTCATGTTCCTTATCAAAACAATATAGTATATAAAAAGTAAAATTATTGAAACAAAAATAACTAAAAAACCTAAAATAATCATTAAAAAATTAAAATTAGAAAATATAATCAAAGCTAAACTAATTAACAATAAAATAACTCCAGCAATACCAATTAACAATAATTTTAACTCATAAAGACTAAACAACGCAACAAGAAAAGAAACTATTCCTGAAAGAATTAATTTGAGTGCCAACCTAATACTAAATTTTTGAACCTTTTTCCCAATTGAACCCAAAGCAAATGAAACTATCCTATATGAAAAATAAACTCCTGTAATAATCATTACAACTAAAAATAATAATAAAAATAACAAAGGAATTATTGAAAAAATAATTAAATCAGGAGTGAAAAATAAATAAGAGAAAGCCACTACTGAGACACAAATTAAACCAAAAAATATAATAGCACTAATCAAAATTAAAAACAAAATTAAAAGTTCCATAACTAACTTTTTTTGTTTAAATAAACCAATTGTAGCAAATTCAAAAACTGCTTTAAAATTGAAATTTTCAATATATTTAAAATTAAAAGTCATTTTTTTATCAACTCTAAAGTATATATGAATAGAACATTTTATTAATCAAACTAAAAAGACAAAACTTCTTCTAAAAAAATAGTTCAAATCATCAAAAAAATAAAAAAAGATAATTGTTGGCTCTAATTAAAGAGCCAACAAACAAATTATTTATTTCCACAAATTTCCAATTATTGGAAGAGGTTTCTTTTCACCACTTAATACATTTACCAAGCACAAAACGTACAAGATTAATGTAGCTAACATTACTATTGGAAGTAATATTATTCCGATTAATAATAGCATTAAAAGTGCTGATATTATCATTGCTACTACAGCTATTACTTCAAGTACTACAACTTGCTTTGAATAATATACCGCATAAGCATCATCCTTCTTAGCAAAAATTATTACTAAAGGGACTACAAGAGGTATTAATAGTACTGAAAGCACTGAAATCAATGCTAACATGTTTATTTCTTTAGCCATTTACATACACCTCCCTTCAATTTCAAGACTTAAAGATAAAGCAAGTTTGAATATTTAATACTTTCTAAATAGAAATTTAAAATTCAAATACTTGATTTTTGAACTTATTAAAATAAAAAAAACAAACAAAAATTAAATTCAACCTTTTATACAAATCATTGGTTTTAACTTTGCAACTTTTTCTGAAATACCTGATTTGTGCATTATTTCCACCACTTTTAAAATATCTTTGTAAGCCTCTGGTGCTTCTTCTGCCAAACCTTTTATTGAACGAGCTTTTACTATTATTCCTTTTTTATTTAATTCTTCAAGCAATTGTAAAGGAGTCCATTTTGAAAAAGCACTTGTTCGTGACATGCTTCTACCCGCTCCATGAATTGTAGAACCAAAAGTTTCATTCATTGCACTTTTTGTTCCTTTTAAAATAAATGAATTTGTACCCATTGAACCACCAACAATTACTGGTTGGCCAACTGAACGATATTTTTTAGTGACATTACTATTATTTGGACCAAATCCTCTTGTTGATCCTTTTCTTTGAATGAGTACTTTTCTTTTTTTTCTATCAACTAAATGAGTTTCAATTTTTGCAGTATTATGCCCCACATCATAAAATGTTTTTGTATCATTTTCACTTACACCAAATATTTTTGCAATAGTTCTTTTGACTAACGTGCCAATAACTAGTCTATTAGCAAATGCTGCATTTGTCCCAGCATTAATTGCAGAAAAATATTTTTGCCCTTCCTCTGAATTAAATGGAGCACAAACTAAATCTCTTTCAGGAATCAAAATATTATATTTCTTAGCTGCATTCTCAAGAATAGGCAAAAAATCTGTTCCTATTTGGTGTCCAATTGCACGTGATCCACAGTGAATGCTTACAAAAGTTCCATCCTCTTTTAATCCAAATTTTTTAGCTGCATTATCATCAAATATTTTTTCTATTTTTTGCACTTCACAATAATGGTTTCCTGAACCAAGTGTTCCAATTTGATCAGTGCATCTTTCTTTTGCTTTTTGAGAAACGTTTTCTGACAAAGCCCCTTTAACTTTTCCGTTTTCTTCCATGAACTGCAAATCTTTTTTTGAACCAAATCCTTTTTTTACTGCGTACTCTGCGCCTTTATTTAAAACTTCATCCATTTCAGAAACATTTAATTTTAATTTTCCACCAATCCCTACGCCAGCAGGAACATCCTTAAACAATTGTTCAGCAAGTTCTTTCTTTTTTGATTCAACTTCTTTTGCACTTATTGGAAGTACTAAAGAGTGAACTCCGCAATTAATATCAAATCCAGTAGCGGCAAAGGTAATTACTCCTTCTTTTAAATCAGAAGCGGTTACTGTTCCAATTGGGCACCCATAACCAATGTGTACATCTGGAGCTACAACAATCCCCTTTAATCCAGGAAGGGTAGAAAGATTTTGTAATTGAGTTAATGAATTATTTGGATTACTTAATTCACTTTGTAAAATAGAAATTATTTCTTTATCAGCAAAAAGTTTAGGTTTAATTTTTGTATTTGTTTCAAGTTCGAAACAATATTTACTTTTTTGTTTTATTTCCAATTTCAATCACTTAATTTTAATTAAACTAAACATAAATCACATTAAACATCAATAATGCATTGGGCCACATATTCTTTTCCTTCTTTTTTTACTTCAAGTTGTGAGTACGTAGCGGCTTTTGCATCAACCTTAAATTCATGTTTTTTTGAATCAATTTTTTCTCCAAAAATAACTGCTTTTAACAAAAAGTTATTTTCGCCCAATTCATTTTTTTCTTCTTTTATCTCTACTCTATATTTTCCATAAATCATTTTCTTTTTATCTTTTAAAAATAATAATTCATTCAAAAATAAAACTAGTAATGCACCAACATTATTTGCACTTAAATTAATCACGTGACTCTTTACAGGATTAATTAAATCAATATCAACCATTACGCTCATCATTGCACTCGCACATTCTTCAAATGAACATGCAATGGTTTTCCCTTTTCCGCGCACACCAATATCTGCTTTGTGTTCAAATGTTTCAAAACTCATAAAACCACATTCAATCTATTTTTTTATTTTTTATTGTTGTTTTTATTTTTTATTAAACTTTTAATTTTCAAATTATTTTTTTCTTTAAAATTATTCTCATTTTTTAAATTATTTTTATTTTTTAATTCAATTATATTTTCGTATAAAAAATATCCTGAAACAAGAACCCAAATTCCTTGCAAAATAAAAAATATTTGAGATGATGTTAAATATGCATAAATAAATAAAAATCCTGCACCAATTAATTGCATTAAATAATACAAAACAACTCTATGCCTTGTTCTTTTTCTAACATTAAAGATTAATGCAACTAGAAGAATCACTAATCCAATTACTCCAGTCAAAGTTACTATCAAACCCATTTTTTTATCATCTCAAAAAATTTTAAATCCTTAATACATTTTTTTATCTTTTTTCTTAACCCATTCTTCAAATGGTTTTAATATTTCTTTATCACAAATTTGAACCATGATTAATTGTTTTGTATTTGGAAAATTTTTCAATTCATCATAAATTATTTTATCACTAAAACCAATTCTGTCAGCATCAAACCTTGTACAACCATAATATAATTTTTTTATTTTCGCCCACTCTATTGCAGCCAAACACATAGGACAAGGTTGGCAAGAAGAATAAATTTCACAATCACTTAAATCAAATCTTTTTAGTTTCTTTGTAGCTTTTCTAATTGCAGTTATTTCTGCGTGAGCCGTAGGATCATGAGTTTTTAGAACCATGTTGTGAGCACTTGCAAGGATTTTTCCTTTTCTTACAATTACTGCTCCAAATGGCCCGCCATCTTTTGCTCTCATTCCTTTGAATGCTTCTTTAGTAGCTTTTTGCATGTAATCCATATTAGAACTAGGGAAAAAGGTGTTTTTATACTTTCTTAATAGACAAAGAACTGAGTTATAACCTAATTAAATAAAAAAAATAAATATCAATTAACAAGTTCCAACAATATCAGCAGCACCACTTTGAGTCTTAACTGAAGCAGTATTTTCTGAATAAATAATATTTATCATAGATTTCACAAATGAATATTTTGAACCAACCTTACAATTCCCTAATCCAGAAATAATTACAGTGCTTGTTCCTCCTGGAGGAATCCCTGTCAAATTAACATTTAAATTATTTTGTATTTGAACAGAATTTATTGAAAGAGTTTCGCTAGAATTATTTTTCAAAACAACTGTTAAATTATCTCCACTTCTAGCCCAATCAGTTATTGCAATAGGCTCAGCAGATTTCCACATCATTTTTGAGGAAGTATCAGACATACTTACTGGACCTGTGCCCATTACTTGTAAACCAAGTCCAAGACCAACAAGTCCTACAACAATTAAAATTGGCAAAACAACAAAAATAAAAACCAAGATAAGAAGAATAATTATTATTAATTTTTTAGTTTCCACAATATAATTAGAATTAAGTCCTTATTATATTTATTGTTTAAAATATAACCCAAATATTTTATCAAAAAAAGATTTTTCAGTTTGGGAAATCCCCCAAACCAAAATTAAAACTAACTTAAAATATTCATCCTTTCAAATCAATTTCAAGTTGAACATTTTCAGGTATTTCTACTCTCATAACTCTTTTCAAAGTTCGTTCATCTGCTTGAATATCAATTATTCTTTTGTGAATTCTCATTTGCCATTGTTCGTAGGATTCAGTTCCCCCACCACATGGACCTTTTCTTGTTGGAATACAAAGTTTTTTAGTAGGTAAAGGTATTTTTCCAGAGTGTTTTGCTCCAGTCTTTTCCGCAACATCTACAATTCTGTTGCATATATCCTCTAACGTTTCAAAACTAGTACTACTTAATTTTATTCTTGCTGTCTGCATCAAAACACCCTCTTCTCCATAAAAATAAATTATCACAAGACTTTCGTCTCATGATAAAGGACGGAAACCAAAAAAAACTTTGGTTCCCGTTTTTAATTGTTTTTAGTCAATTGACTTTCGCTAGCGTTTAAGCTTTTTCTATTTCTAGAATTACTCCTGCAGCTACAGTTTGACCCATATCTCTGATTGCGAATCTACCCATTTGTGGGAATTCTGAGAATTTCTCTAAGCATACTGGCTTTGCTGGTGTAATCTTTACGATTGCAGCGTCCCCAGTCTTTAAGAACTTAGGATTTTCTTCAGCTACTGCTCCAGTCTTAGGATCCATTCTCTTTCTTAATTCAGTCAAAGTCATTGACATTTGAACTGTGTGTATGTGGAACACCGGTGTGTACCCTACAGGTATTGCTGTTGGGTGGTTTAACACAACGATTTGTGCTACAAATGATTTAGCAACTGTTGGTGGACTTGTTACACTTCCAACAACATCTCCTCTTGACATATCTTCAGCACTCAATCCTCTGATTGAGAATCCAATATTGTTTCCAGGTTTTGCTATTTGTAATTGTGTGTGGTGTTCTTCTAAAGTTTTAATTTCTCCTGTTTTTCCAGAAGGCATTACTATAACTTTATCACCAGGTTTTACTGATCCTGTTTCTACTCTTCCAACAGGGATTGCTCCAACACCTTTGATGTTATAAACATCTTGTAAAGGTATTCTTAATGGCTTGTCAATTGGTGAAGGTGGTGCTTGTAAGTCATCTAAAGTGTCTAACAAACTTTTTCCTGCATACCATTTCATATTGTCAGTTTTCTTAACAACGTTATCCCCTCTCCATGATGAGATTGGAACAATTTTTACATTGTCTGGTTTGTATCCAGTAGTTGTTAGTAAAGCAGTTACTTCAGTTTTTAATTGATTATATTTAGCTTCGTTATATTCAATTGCATCCATTTTATTGATTGCAACAACGATTTGGTTTATTCCCATAACCTTTGCTAAAAATGCGTGTTCTTTTGTTTGTGGTTGTATTCCACTTTCAGCAGCTACAACTAAAACAGCAACATCCGCTTGTGAAGTTCCTGTAATCATGTTCTTAACAAAGTCCTTGTGTCCAGGAGCATCAATTATTGTGAATTGGTGGTTCTTAGCATCAAATCTTTTATAAGATACATCGATTGTAATTCCTCTTTCTCTTTCTTCTTTTAAGTTATCCATTACGTAAGCAAATACAAATGTTCCTTTTCCTCTTGATTTTGCTTCTTCTTCAAGTTTTCTATATTCCTGTTCAGATAGAGCTCCTCCATCATAAAGTAATCTTCCAACAGTTGTTGATTTACCATGATCAACGTGTCCAATGAAAACAACGTTAATTAATTCTTTTTCAGCCATTTTACATTCCTCCAATGAATCTTAATCGCATCTAATTAGCGTCACTCCGCGATTTTAAGCCATTCACCGGCAACGCATTATACAAATTCTCACTTAGAAACCTTTTAAAACCATCCGTTAAATCGAGAAAAATTACTAGAATAAAGAATTATTAGCTCTTACTTATTACTACAAAAAGTACCTTATTTAATCAAATAAGCCAAAGTATTTTCAAAAATATCTTTAGTTAAACCAGGATCATAATTGAAATATATTACATCCCCCATAATACCTTTTTTTTCTAAAATTGCAGGATAGGTTAAAGGAGTATTTTCAGATTTTATATAAGCAAGTGTCTTTGCACCTGCATCTGCAGTTATTGAAAGAGTAGTCAAACTAAGAGGATAATCTTGAGGCATAGGAAAAATTTCTATTCCTTGCATTATAGGATGATCATAATCTTGTCTAAAAATTCTCCCAAGAACATTAACTTCATTTCCTTCTTTACAAGAAGGTATTCCTTGTTGATCTGATCCGCAGTAAGCAGGAGATAATTTCCCTAAAGTTGCCAGCCAACCAATCGCATCAACAGCAGTGTAACCTGGGGCACTAACACTAGAGTATATTGCTGAATTTAATACTATAATTAATTTTCCGCCTTTTTGAACATAATTTTGAAGTGAATCACTTAAAGCTACTGAAACACTTTTTTCATTAGATTTGCTTTGATCAAGAATAATAACTTTGTAGAATTGTAAATCCTCATAAGTTGCATTAAAAAGTGAAGTTGCAGAATTTATGTCATAGGAATATTTTTCATCAACAACAATTTTTTCCCCAAGTGAAGGATCTCCAATAAATAATATTTGATTAACATTTGTTACCTTTATATAAGTTATTTCTTCAACTGATAAATCTTCAGGATATACTTTCAATCTAAGAGTATTCTCATCAACAAAGTAAGTCTCTTGTTGATCATGACCACCATAAGAAGCATTGTCTGAATGTGAATAAAGAATATTATTTTTTGTATAATATGTTCCACTAATAATTTCTGGTGAATTTCCAAAAGAAGTCTGTTTTACTTCCCAATTTCCATTAATATCAAATTTTAGTAAATATTCAGTCCCTGCACTAGACGCTATCCAAGTACCTACTAAAGAAGAATCAAGATTTTTTGTTTCCAATTGTGAAGAAGTGCATCCAAAAAATAAGAATAAAGAAAGAACTAATAAAAAAATTAAACTCAATTGTTTCATAATTAAGATAACAATAACCTAACTATTTAAATGTTCTTAAAAAAGCATTGAAAATATTAACATTGAAAATAACCCTAAATAAAATTGAATTGGTTTTGTTTTCATTGCTTTTGAAGAAAGCAAAAAATACATTGCAGCATTTGCAATTAGTAAAATAATTATTCCACTAAATGCGCTACTTCCATTAAAAGCAAAGTCAATTGCAAAAACCACTGAACCAAGAGCGCCCGGAAGCAAAGTTGAAACGAGCTGAGAAACTAAAAAACCTTGAATTAATCCATAAAGAAAAGCTAAAACCATTTACAAAATAGGATTTTGAAATATAAAAAGATTGAGATTAGAAAAAATATTTTGTTTGAGAAGCCCAGTAATTTTCACAATAAACTAATTATCTTTTAAGTTCAGTGTCATCATTTACGCTAACGCAATCACTGTCAGTAAAATCAGTAAACCCATCATAGTCATTATCATAACCATCCCAACAGGAGGGAACCGGCGCAAATTCACTTAGTACATTTGAGTCATAAACCCCGTTCCTTGAACATGAAAAATCAGTTGCATCATACAACCAATCAACATAGGAATCATTATCTATTCCATCATTACATTGTGTTGAATTAGTTGTCGAAGTAATCAACACCTTTGCATAATCATTATTTTTAATTTCAGTAACTTTTAATGAAATCCCTGCTTCTTTAATAGAATATTCTTTTCCAAGCTCCAAATAACTTTTGTCATCTTCAGGTATAATAAGATAGGGTATAAATCCTCCGTCTTCTACATGAACCACTACTTTATTTTGATCTCTCAATTCAATATAAAGCTGATATTTCATTTTTGGCAATGGCACTTTAATTGCTTTTATACCAATATTATCATATTCAAGAGGGGTTATTGTGTACAATCCAGAATTTGTTACAACAAAATTATTTTCATCAAGCCATCCAAAGGCACCCTTATTTATTGAGGAAAACCCGCCATAAAAATTATTTCCTGATGCCCTGTACACACTAGTCATAGCATCATAAGAATCAAAGTAAGTAATAAAATTTTCACAATTATCACTTAAGAAAACACGATTACCATTTTCATCAAAGCATTTTCGTGCCCCAAGATGACCTGTTTTCATACTATGCCCAAACTCATGTCTAAAAATTCCCGGCTCAAAAGACCATATATTTCTCCAACTAAAACTCATTATTACATCTTCACAGAAAGGATGAAAAACTATTATTTTTGAATTTGGCAATATGTTATTTCCTGCTGCCGCAGTTGCACGTCTGACAAGTTCATCTAACATTTCACCATAACCATTAATTTCACAAACCCCCGTGCCAATATCAAACGGACCTAAAGTTCTTTCAGAAATCCAAGTTTTGTTATAAGAATTGGTTTTAACAAATTCATTTAAATCAGCAAATGCCTCATTGGTTTTTTCCACCAATAAAGCTGGATCTGAAATACCATCAATCGAATTTAATGGCCCCATTGTAACAATAATAGCAGTTTCTCTTTGCTCACCAATATCAGGGTTTTCCCAAATGTATTTACAATCGATAGGACAATTACTTTCATTTTCCCAAAATTCACAAACTTCATTTCCACAACTATTTGTATTACTTATTTGTGTACTCCCAACAAATATTTCTTCTCCAGTAACTTCATTTAACAAATTAATATCTATTTTTGGAATGTTTATGTTTCCAGTTAATTGAATTATTCCACTCACAGGAACTGTACAAATACATTTAGCTAAAGAAGACCCAACAGGTATTTTTTCCTTAATTTTAAGAGTAGTCCCAACAACACTTGCTTCAAATTCAGCTAACCCAGCAAAATTACAATATGTTTTCAAATTATGCTGAAAAGTTAATACAATTCCATTAAGTTGAGCATTAATGTCATTTTGCTCATTTCCTTTTGAGTTATTATTAACACACGCCCCAATGTTAAAATCTATTAAGATATTTTTTATTTCTGTTTCCAACTCAGAAATAATTTCAGGTTTAGGTTCCGTACTTATTGTTAAAAAATCCCACCAAGGCTTTTCTATTTGATTTATTTCACCTGTTTGAGCATCAACACTTATCAAAATAGGAACTTTTACAGAAATTAATCCAAATAAATTTGCTTTTTTCTCAGTTTGTATTTCATAGGTTAAAATATTATTATTATCCACTAATTCAACAATATTTTTTTCTAAAACCTGTTCTAATCTATTTTCTGCATTTTTTACTGCTTGATTAGGCATTATTTTTATTTCTTTATTATTTGCATAAAGAGTATTATTCTTAATTTCCATTATCTCTTTAGTTTCTGCTTTTATTTTTGAAACATTTGATTTTTCAGTTGAAAAAGATTGAATAATTGTTTTAAACCCTTCTTTAGTAAGCTGAACAGAATTTACATTTTTATCAACTTCAATATTAGTTACCCCAACTACACCATTTTTTCCAGGCAATTCTTCATCCAAATTATTTATAATCTCTTTTTGAGGCAGTTGATTATCAGAGGAAGTCTGAAAATTTTCAACTATTTCTTTTTGCATAGGTGCTTGTTGCACAATAGAATTTTTTGAATTAATATCTTCCTTGTCATTTTCTATTATAAAACCAGTTTTTTCTTCAGCAAAAACAGGCACACTTAAAATAAGAAAAATTAAAATAAATAAAATTACCATCACAAAAGCAATACTTATTTTTTTACTATCCCTTTTCATTATAAAAGAAAGAGTTTATTATATAAAAAGGCATCTAAATAAAACGGACAACAAAAAATTACTTTTTTACTTGTTTTTCAAATAAAATACTAAAAGATTAACTTAATTTAAAAAAATAAAAAAAGATTTGTTAGAGAAGATTTCTCTTCTCCAACTAAATTAATTAGAAACTTTATTCTAAGAAAAATTGCCATGATTTCATTTCTTCAGGCATTCCTTTTCTCTTTCGAATTTCTTTTGTTGTTGCTAATTGAAGTTCTCTTGGAAGTAATTCGTATCCGTAGTATTCTCCGGTCCAAACTGCTCTTCCTTGTGTTGCGCCTCTCATAGCTGAAGAGAATCCGATTAATTCCTTAACTGGAGCTTTTCCAATTATAATTGATGAATCTCCTTCTTGACGCATTTCAGTAATTTGTACTCTTCTTCCACCAAGTTCTCTTGATGCAGAACCCATTTGGTCTTCAGGTACTGTTACTGTTAGTAATTGTTTTGGTTCAAATAAACTTGTTCCTGCTTGTAACATGCATGCGTATATTCCTCTTGTCATGCAAGGCAAGATTTGTGCGGGTCCTCTATGGATTGAGTCTTCGTGAAGAGTTGCATCTTCAAGTTCAACCATTACACCTTGGCACTTTTCTTTAGCAAGCGGTCCTTCAGCCATTGCGTCTTTGAAAGCTTGTACTACAAGTTCTCTAATTTCGTGTAGTGCTGAAATTCCTCTTGTTCTATCAATTAAAACATTCATTCCTTCAACAGCCCAAACTTTCTTTGAGTCATCAGTGTTAAATCCATATTCTTGCAATTTAGCAATTGATTCAGCGTTCTTGAATTTTATTTTTGCATTGAATGGTTTCTCAGCTAATTTATCATAAATTTCTTGAGGCACTGGGTGTACACTCAATTTGAATTTATTGTGTTTGTTTGGAGACTTTGCTTCCAACACTTCACTCTCTGAAGCTATTCCTTCGTGATAAACTACAATTGGTGCTGAAGTTTGAATTTCAATCTTAGCATTGTTTGTAATTCTGTATGTGTTTACTTCTAAGTGTAATTCTCCCATTCCACTCAACAAATGTTCTCCAGTTTCCTGGTTGATTGTTGTTCGTAAATTAGGATCTTCCTTAGATAATTTTCTCAAAGTATCAATTAACTTTGGTAAATCTTTTGGATTCTTTGCTTCAATTGAAACTGTCATAACTGGTTCAGCATTACTCATGAAACTTTCAAATGGTTTCAATTCTTTATCAGTTGCTACTGTTTCACCAGCGTAAACATCTTTTGATCCAACTATTGCAGCAATATTTCCTGCTTCTGCTTTAGAAATTGAAACAAAATCGTGTCCCATATATACTCCAACTTTTTGTACTTTTATTTCTCTATGAGATCCAAGTAAATAAACTACATCCCCAGGGTGCAAAGTTCCAGAATATATTCTTCCTGTAGCAACATCTCCTGCGTGTAAATCAACTGATACATCAGTTACAACCATTGAGATTGGACCTGATTGATTACATGCTTGCATTGATTTTGCAATTGGTTGTTCCATGTCTCCGCCCCAAATTTTTTGTATTCTGTAATTTTGAGCAGTCATTGGGTTTGGTAAATGTTCTATAACCATTTGTAGTACTACTTCATGAACTGGAGATAATTTAGCAAGTTCGTCTTGCTTATCATTCTTCAAGTAGTCATAAACTTGTTTAAAATTAATTCCTGATTTTTGCATGTATGCGGCACTTACTCCCCACTTTCTTTTAGCAGATCCAAATCCCACAGTTCCTTTTTGAATACTTACTTGCCATTCTTGCTTGAATTGTTCAGGAGCATTTCTTTCAATTAAAGTATTTACTTTTGCAATTACTTTAATGAATTTTTCCTGCATTTGTTGTTCAGTAGCATTTAATTCTTTAATAATTCGGTCAACTTTATTTATGAATAAAACTGGTCTAACATATTCTCTCAAAGCTTGTCTAATTACTGTTTCAGTTTGAGGCATTACTCCTTCAACTGCATCAACTAATAATATTACTCCATCAACAGCTCTCATTGCTCTAATAACTTCTCCTGTAAAGTCAACGTGCCCAGGTGTATCAATTAAGTTTACCAAGTATTTTTGGTCCTTCCAATCAAATCCTAATGAAATGTTAGCTGCGTTAATTGTAATTCCTCTTTCCTGTTCTTGATCTTCATAATCCATCATTTGCATTTCTCCAGCTAATGCAGAGTTAATTAATCCTGCAGCTGCGATCAAAGAATCAGATAGTGTTGTTTTACCGTGATCAATATGGGCAACAGTCCCAATATTTCTAATATTTGCTCTATTCGCCATTAAACTTTCTACTGTTTCAACCATTGCTTCAGTTCTGCCCATTAAATCACCTAAAAAAAATTATTCTTCCCAAATCCAAAAAAGAATTTGAGAAAATAAAAATAATTTTTTGCAAAAAAGAAAAATCCAATTTGCAAAAATGAATTGTTTTCATCTTGAAGATTTTGCAATTCTTTCAACTTCATCTTTTCTCTTTATTGACATACTTTTAATATCATTGTTCGCTGCAGCCATTATTTCATCAGCCAAAGCTTGTGCTGCTGTTACTTTCTTGTTAAATGATGAACCAAATCCACCTAAAGCTAAATTCTTTATAGCTTCATCTAATCTTTTTAATGGAGCTAAGTCAACAGCTAAAGTGTAAGACACACCACCTTTTTTTACTCTTGTTACATCTTCTCTTGGTGCTGAATTTTCTAAAGCTTTAACAAGTACTTGAATTGGATTTTGTTTTAATTGTTTTTCAATTATTTCAAAAGCATCTTCAATAATTTTAATTGCTTCAACTTTCTTTCCGCAAGATCCTCTTCCTCTAATAACTTTTCCAGACAATTTTCTTTTTCCTTGTCCTGATCTCATTATTTTGTTAATTAATCTTTCAACAATATTCAAATTTTGTCTTTCAAATCTACCTTGAGTTTTTCTTCCAAATGAATGTGGAACAACAACAGGATCTAAGTTAATATATCTAACTAAACTTAAGTCAGTTACTACTACATCATCAAATGACCATCTGTTAAATAATTTGTAATCAGCGAATTGAGATCTTTTTTTAACAAAAACACTTTTTACTTCTTCTTTAGTAGCTTCTACTGGTGCTTCTTTACTAAATTCTTTTTTTACTTGAACTTTAGCTTCTTTAGCAACAGGTGCCTTTGTTTCTCCTACAGCTACAGCTTTTGGAGTTTCAACTTTTGATTCAATTTTTTGTTCCATTCTGATTCCACCCTATTTTAAAAATTTTATCTCTTTGACTTCTCTTTCTTTCCAGTTCTAAGCATTTCTAATGCAATTCCATTTACGTGAGTAACTCTATACTTAACACCCCAAAGGTCTCCTTTTGGACCATTTTGAGCTCCACCAAGTCCTTCAACAATTACTTCATCGTGTTCATCAATAAATTTTATTGCTCCATCATATGGTGCAAGTGCAGTTAGTTCTTTTCCATTTTTAATTAATTGAACTCTTACACATTTTCTAATTCCTGAGTTTGGCTGCTTTGCTTCAACTCCTCTCTTTTCTAAAACAATTCCTTTACCTTGAGGAGATCCTTCAAGTAAGTCTTTGAAAACATTATTTTTAGCTCTTGTTTTCTTAATGGATCTAGCATCTTTCTTTACCCATTTTTGTCTCTTCTTTTCTAAACTTTTTCCTGCGAATTCTCCATTACCCATTGTTAATCAACCTTTTAACACCTAAAATTAATATCAAATTTATTTATTCTAAAAGAACCATTTTTCTTCTAGCTCACCATATTAGAAGAATACTCAAAAGAAACCTTTTTAAATGAGGAGGGGAATCAAAAATAGTTATCACCACAAAGCATATATTGCTTTTTACACATAAATCAACTATGAGTTATATTAGCCAAAGAACTGTTAAAGGAAAAAAATATTATTATTTAGAAGAGTCTTTTAAGTTCAACAAAAAATTGGTAAAAGAGAGTGTTTACTTTGGCTCAATGTATCCTTCAAATGATGAAATTTTTTTAGGCGAAGAAGTTTTGAATAAAACTTGTCTTGCAAGAAATCACATAGTTCTTGTTCCCCCTTTAACTGAATTTATTAGAAATAGAACCGCAAAAATAATTGATAATGCAAAAACTAATTATTTAAAAAAATTAAATGAAAATCAAATTCAAAAAATAAACAAACAAAAAATTCAATCAATTATTGAAATTTTTTATTTAACAGAAAAAAAACAAATTGAAATAAAAAATTTAAAACATTTATTAGAATATTATAATGAAGGAATTTTAAAAAATGAACCTTTAACTGAAATAAAAATTAAAAAAATGCATTCTTTACTTTCAGAAAATATAAAAATGAAAAACGAAGAGTATGATTCGCAAGTAATGCACTTATTTTTAACTTGGCATAAAGAAAAAAATGATTTAATTCACCAAATTGAATTCGCAGCAAAGTTTTGCGCAAAATTTTATAATTTAAAACTTTTTAAAGAAAATAATTTTATACTTTCATTTATTTTAATGAATTATATTTTGGAACAAAAAAATTTTCCTTTCATAATAATCTCAAATAAAAAATTTGATAAATTCAAAAAAAATTTAGAAGAAGGAAGAGACGTAGATAATTTTAAATCAATTACAACTTTTTTAATTAAAGAAGTAATTAAACAAAGTGAAATTAAAATTTAATAAATTAATTAATTTATAATTAATTCAAGCCCATAATTTCTAGATATAAATTCTTTTACTCTTTTTATTCTAGAACTATTTTTGAACGCCTTTGCTCGTGAAGCAGAATCAAGATTTAATATTAATTTTCCTGCATTCTTTTTTGCAGAATTAAAATTTACTTCCATGGAACTTGCAAAAACATCTTCAGGTTTTTCAAAATAAGGAACAAGTTCTACTCTTTTATTTAATTTTGTTTCAAGATCTTTAACATTAATCGCACCTTTTCCAATAGCTTTTCCCATTAATTGTTCAGGAACAAAAAATGATATTAGTGTTTCTTCAATTAAACAATCTTTTGGCATTACACCAGTTACTTGTTGCAATGCATTCATTAACATTATTTCTTTCATACTTAATTTCATAAAAAACACCTATCTATTTCATTTTAAAAAAATAAAAAAAGACTTGAATTGTTTTCACAATCCAAGAACTTTACTTTTACCTGCATCTAATATTATCATTACTGAGATAGTAAATGGTTTTCCACAAACACTACCTAAAACAAGCCCTGTGTCAGAATATTCATAAAACTTTTTTCCTTCAACAGTAACTAATTGTTTTAAAGTTTCTTTTTCATTAGTTGGCATGTTATTGCTTACAATAACCATTTCGCCTTCACCAGCTAATATTTTCTTTCTTGCAACTTTTGTTCCAAAAGCTACTTTTCCAGTATCAACTGCTCTTCTAATTTCTTTATTTGCTTCAACATCCATAACATTCACCTTTTTGAAAATTTTAGGACATTAAGAACGAGTAAATATTCCCTTACTCCGAAAAAGTTTCTTTCTAAAAGATACTTTTACTTCTCAAGGTCTTAAAGTTAAAATAACTAAATTTGCGAGAATTTATAAAGATAAGGTTTTTGAAGAAAAAAAGACTAAGTTTAATTTGAAGGATACTCTTTAGTTATTCTCATTTTATAATTATTTTCTGTAATAATTTTGTTCTGATCATCAGGACTTACTATGTACAAAGGGTTAGATTCTTTAAATACCAAATCAATATTAATTTCAGCAATAGACAATTTACAAGAATTAAATTCATCAATCTTTTCAAATAAAGAATCATTAGTAGGGGTAACATCACTTATCAAATCCAATATAGATTTACAATCAAGCCCTTTTATTTGTTCACTTAAATTTTTCAAGTTTATAGCATATTTTCTTGCTTCATACATTGCTTTAAAAAATCTTAAAGGGATTTTAATTTTCAAGTCCTTTTTTTCAAAAATAGGAACACTACCCACAATTTTTTGTGATCCTTCAGTCCCATCTCCACTCATCATGTCTGTCGCAATTATTTTTGGAATTAAATCTATTTCAGAGTCAGTCAAATTACTTAAAGGATAATTTAATGTAATAGTTCCTTCTTCACAAGCATTTTCACTACAATTATTTATTGTTATAAATTCAAAATTATTTCCAGCTCTTTGAATTGAAGTATTCAATGTATTTAATAGTATTTCTTGATTGCTTTTACCTACAGAAAAATTATAACTATAAAAATTATCAGTCCCATATTCTCCTACTGAATAGTCTAAAAAATAACTATATCTCAACTTATCAGCAACATACTTGTTAACAGCATTAAAAGAATTATCAGTACCACTCAAAAACATACTTTCAAAAAAAAATTGTTTAAGATCATCAAAAGTATTAAAATTTGTATTATTAGTTTCATCAATTCTAAGAACCTGGAACCCAAAATCATTTTGAAGATCAACTTCAGTAGAAGAAAAAAAATTTTGCTCTTGAGATTGCATCACTTTAATCAAATTTGTTTTAACTTCTAATTGTTTTTCCTTTAACAAAGAATTTATGTCAGGCTTTGCAATACAACTATTACCACAATCAGAAGAAGGTTTGTCAACTGGCCAAAACACCTCATCTGGCGGCAAAATCACCTCGTTTTCATCAATAGTTTGCTCAACAACTTCACGAGGTTGAGTGCACCCGAATAAAAAGATTAACAAAATAATTAGAATTAAAATAAAATTATTTTTCATGTAAAACAACTAATAACTAAAAGGAATTCAAGTATTTAAATATTATTAAATAAAAAAATAGATAAAGTAAAAGTCAACTTTGACTTTCACTTTTTAAAAAAAAGATTTACTAATGAGGTTTATTTCATTAGTAATTCAACTATTCCAGTTCCAACTTTAACTGGTTGACCAACAATTATGTTTTCAACAACTCCAGTTAGGTTTTCTCTTTCCCCTTTGAAAGCGGCTTCTAGTAAGTGCTTTGTTGTTTCTTCAAATGCAGCTCTTGCAAATGGAGATGCTTTTCCTTTTGTAATTCCTGTTCTTACTATTCCCTTTACTTCTCCGGAATAAGTCATTAAGTCAGCTAAGAGCATTATGTGTCTTACATCTACCTTAATTCCGTTGTCATCAAGAACTTTCTTTAGTTCGTTAACAATCATTGTTCTTCCTGCTTCAATTCCAAGTACTTTTGAAGTTTCTATAATATCATTAGTAAATACTTTTTCAGTATTTATTCCTTCTAATTTTAATAATGATTTTAAGTTACTTCCACTTGTTTTAATTATATATTCATCTGCTTCTTTAACAACAAGAGTTTTTTCTATTCCTTTTACTCCGTGTGCTTTTTCTTCTAACAACTTTTGTAATTCTTTTCTAAATTTCAAATATTCACTCTTCTTTTCTAACCCAAAGTGTATTGTGTCATCTCTGTAAATTGATTTGAAATCTTTTAGTCCTTTCTTTAAAACTTCAGCAATTTCATCAGTTTTCAAAGCTAAGGGTTTAGTTTTTTCTGTTAGTACTTCTACAGCAATTTTCATGTTTTCAAAGTCTTCGTTTACTTTTACTACATCTGCATATCTAACATCAATTAAACTTTTTGCAAACTTTTCTGCTTTATCTTTGTCTTTCTTTAAATCATTAGTTAAGTATATTGTCATTGTTGGGTACTTAGCTTTACTTCGTCCATCAACAATTTCTTCAACTCTTTGAATTCCAGATCCTACAGATACTTCTGCAGCTCCAGCAAAGTGCTTTGTTCTTAGTGTTAACTGTGTTCCTGGCTCTCCTAAAGATTGTGCAGCAACTATTCCTACTGCTTCTCCAGGTTCAACAATTATTTGATTGTATTTAATTAAAACAGCGTCAGCTAATTTATCAGCTTGTTCTTTTGAAAGTTTGTGTACTTCTGCAATTGCAACTAATTCTTCTAAAATTTTCTTTGGAAGTACTACTTGTTCCCAACTTCGTTCTTTTTCTTCATAAACTTTTTCAGTTGGAGCAAGTATTTCTTCATCTTCAACTATAAGTCCATCATCAATTTCTGCAACTTTTCTTTTCTTTTTAGCGGATTTTACTTCAGTGATTTCTGCTTTCTTTTCATCGTGGGATGCGCTTGTAACAATTTCGTCTTCAACTTCTTCTGCTTCTTCTTCAGTAACATCTTCTTCGTCGTCTTCGTTTTCAACAACTTCTTCAGTTACTTCTTCTACAAAATCTTCGCTAGTCATTTTACCCACCTTCACTATATTTTTTCCGCTATACTAAAAATAATTCCCTGGTAAAATCTTAGATTTTACCTGAGTCCTTCAATTTCTTATATTCTTCTTTTACATCAATTGCTACTCCAGATTTTGTATTCATAGGGAATACTCCATCTTCACCATATTGGTATTGGATTAACATATTTGATGCTGTTCTTACTGTTCCATCAGGAGAGGCTACCAAATCCTTTAATGAATTTGCAAGTCTTCTGTACAAGTATCCAGATACTTTTGTTGATACACCTGTATCTACTTCTCCCTGTCTTCCACCCATTGAGTGGTAGAAATATTCTTTTGATGTCATTCCATCAAGGAAATTGTTTCTGATGAATCCACCAGCAAGTAATCCAACATCTCCCTTTTCATTTGAAGTAATTAATCTGTTGTAATAACCTTTCTTTGGTCTTCCTTCACGAACAGATGCCTGACCCCAAAATCCAGCGATGTTCATTAAGTTCAATGAACTTCCTCTTGACTTTGCTAATATCATTGAAATTGTATTTAGAGTCATTTTTTCGCTTGTTACGTAGTGCAACTTTTCTTTCAAAATTGCTTTTTCTACTTTCTCTTTCGCTTCGTAACCTACTCTTACCATGTATTGCTCAAATGATTCAGCAATAGTTTTTCCTGGTATGATTTCTAAATTTCCTTTCTTGTAAGATTCAACTAGAGCTTCTCCTTTCTTTAGAGCGTCATTAATTGATTTTTTCTTCAAGTCTTCAATTTCTTCACTAACTTCATATTCAGCAAGTGAAGCTGTCATTCCTTGGCTTGTTAAAATGAATGAAGTTATTCTATTTAATCCTCTATAGAATTCTTCAATTACTATACCAGGGTATTCTCTTGCCATTAAGTCAACGATTTTTCCTCGTCCTTCACTTAAAGCATTTGAATCAATTATACCACTAATTAATTTTCCATCAACGATTTTTACTTTTGCCATTATTTCGCCAATTATTTTTGAATCTTCAGGAGTGTATCCTGAATCTTTGAATACTTTGCTTGTGAATGAATCAAATTCTAAATTCAATCCTTTTGGCAAAATTTGTGAGAAAATTAATTTCCCAGAGTATTTCTTTCCTCTATCTGCTTTTGGTAATTCACTTACGCCAAGTGAGTACAATAATTGCATTGCTTCTTCTTTTGTGAATTCAGTTTGTGGCATTGTTAATGCAAAGCATCCTGAAACTCCATCTTCCTTTGGTGCAATTAATGGTGCTCCGTATCTTGGAGAAATAATTTGATCTCTTGCAAGCATTAATTTTCTTGCTTCTGCTTTTCCTTCTTCTGTTTGTGGAACGTGACAGTTCATTTCATCTCCATCAAAGTCCGCGTTATAAGGAGAACAAACAATTGGGTTCATTCGAAAAACTTTTCCAGGCATTATTCTTGCAGTGTGCGCCATCATTGACAATCTGTGTAGTGATGGTTGTCTGTTGAATAATACAATATCCCCGTTTTGTAAGTTTCTTTCAACTCTGTATCCAACATCAAGTTCTTTTGAAATTTCTTCTCTGTTTTCTACAGATACTTTTCTTCTTGATCCGTTTGGTCGGATTACATAAACTGGTTTATCACTTTTTTCAATCATTTTTTTCATTGTGTCTAAATTCCATTCCGTAACAAATTCAGGAACAGTTAATTCATCAGCTGCTTCTTGAGGAATCCCTAGTTCAGAAATATCTAAGTATGGATCTGGAACAATAGTTGATCTAGCTGCGTGATTTACTCTCTTTCCAGTTAAGTTATATCTAAATCTTCCTTTCTTTCCTTTTAATCTTTGTATAATTGTTCGCAAAGGTCTTCCACTTCTGTGCTTTGCTGGTGGTACTCCTGCTGTGTTGTTATCAAAGTAAGTTGTTACGTGGTACTGTAATAAGTCCCACAAGTCTTCAATAATTAATTGAGGAGCTCCTGCTTCGATATTGTCTTTTAATCTATTATCAATTCTAATAATATCAACTAATTTGTGTGTTAAATCATCTTCAGATTTTATTCCGTTGTCAAGAGTGATACTTGGTCTGATTGTAATTGGTGGTACTTGAAGTACTGTGATTACAAACCATTCTGGTTTTATTCTATTAGTATCATACCCTAATAATTTTAAGTGTTCTTCAGGAATTTTTTCCATCCATTCTCTTATTTGAGTTGGGTATATTCTTTCTTTATTATAAAAGAAATTTGTTGGTTTATCAAGAACAGTTTTGAATAATGCTGCGTTACAGTGCGGGCACTTTTTTATGCTCTTTGATTTTAATAAAATTCTTTTTGTGTAATCTACTAATTTGCCTTTTGCAGCATCTTGTAATTTTCTTGTTTGATCATCGCTTAATACTAATTTTCCACAATCTTTACAAGTACAATTCATTAGTAATTCTAATCTTCTTCCAAATTCTGAGTGAACAACTGGTCTTTCCATTTCGAGGTGTCCGAAGTGTCCTGAGCAGTTCTTCATTGTTTGTCCGCAAGTTTTACATTTTATTCCTGGATTAATAACACCTAAATGAGGGTCCATTAATCCTCCTTCCATTGGGTAGCCGTCTTTATCGTATGTTTCTGGATTCTTTATTTCTATTGAACTCATTTTCCTTACTAATTCAGGATTAATGAAGTTGAAATCTACACTTCCAATTTTTTTTACAATCATTTTCAACACCTTCTATTTTACTCGCTACCTATTCTAACTATCATTTTTTATTTTATAATTTATTTTTTTATTTATACTTTATCCACTAAATTCAATTTTGCTAAAATTCCTAGAGCTTTTAATTCATCTAAGAGTAGCTTGAATCCGTAAGACATTTCTACTGGATATACTGCTGTTGTTTTACACAACGGACAATATTTCTTGTGTCTTATTTCATCGTTAACTGCAATTACTCCGCACTTTTCGCAGACTAATTCTACAGTTTTATCAGAATCTTCAATTAACTTCTCGTAGAGTAGCATTGCTGCTCCGTGTCCAACAAGTGTTTCGCCTTCCATTTCTCCAAATCTAAGTCCGCCTTCTTTTTCTTTTCCTTCAGTTGGCTGTCTTGTTAATACTTGTACTGGTCCTCTTGCTCTTGCTTGTAACTTGTGTGTTACAACGTGGAACAATTTTTGAGTTGCAATTATACCTTGGAATATTTCTCCGTCAATTTTCTTTCCGCTTATTCCATCGTAGAAGACTTCCATTCCATCTCCTCTAAATCCGTTTGCTCGAAGCATTGTTTCAAGTTCCATCATTGGAGTTGAACTAAATGGAGTTCCGTCAATTATTTGTCCTTGTGCTGCTCCAGCTTTTCCACCTAACATTTCTAGTAAGTGTCCCATAGTCATTCTTGATGGAATTGAGTGTGGATTAATTATCAAATCTGGTTTTATTCCGTCAATAGTAAAAGGCATATCTTCTTCGTTTACTATTGCTGCTACAACACCTTTCTGTCCGTGTCTTGAAGCAATTTTATCTCCGACTTGTGGAACAAGTGGAGTTCTAATTTTAACTTTTACAAGTCTACTTCCATCTTCCCCTTCAGTCATCATTATTGTATCAACAAAACCTGGTTTTCCTTTTCTTACAGTCATTGAAGCATCTCTTCTTTTTTCTTCATCTACTCCAAAGTCTGTCATATCTTCAAAGAATCGAGGAGGAGAAGTTTTTCCAATTATTGCTTCTTGTTCTCCAACGAATTGTTCTAATTGTATTATTCCGTCAGTTCCTAATTTTTTATAATTGTCTTCTAAAACAAATCCAACTTTTTCTTCTGTTGGTATTTCAAATTTATCTCTTTGTCCACCAGGGTATCTTTGTTCAACTGTTTCATAATTTCTTAAGTATGATGCGCGTGCTAAGCCCCTATCAATTGCACCTCTATTCAAAATTAATGCATCCATTGTGTTGAATCCGTAGTATGGCATAATTGCTACTACAAAGTTTTGAGATTGTGGTCTTTTGTCAAGTTCAATTAAATCCATTGTTCTTGTTTTTACTAAATTCTTTTCAGGGTAGTAAAGTAAGTATCCTTCTGTATCGTGTCTTATTTTGTAATTAATTGCACCCATCCCAATTGCTTGCTTGAACATTTTTGCTCCGTGTAGTGCCTTTCCTGCCATGTTGTGATTTGCATATGGAATTAAACTTGTGATAACACTAAGTGTTGCTGCCCCATCAAGTTCTAAGTGTGTGTGAGCTTTAGTAATTTCTTCTTCGTTTTGAGCTGTCAACATGTTTTCTTCTTCTTCAGGATCTAAGTACTCAACGATTCCCATTTCTACAATTTGATTAAAAGTTAATTTTCCTTCTTTTACTTGTTTTTTCAATTCTTCAGTGAAAGTACTTTTTCCATTCTTTATTACTATAAGTGGTCTTTGTACTCTTCCTGCATCTGTGTTCATGTATACTTCGTTAGTGTCTTTGTGGTAGGCAACGTTTGTTTGGATTGGCAATTTGTTTTCTCTTCTAGCATTAATTATTGTTTCAGTTAGTTCAATAGGATCATCGTGAAATCCTATTAGTCTTCCATTAATGTACACTTTTGCTACTTTTGTTATATCTGCCATTTTATCCACCTAACCATTAATTTTTTTACTAAACACTTAACTTTAATTTTTAATTTTTTAACTTTACAATTTCTTCAACTTTACACCTTGTTTGTGTAAGAATTCTTCAACAGGAGCTTCTTTTGCTTCTGTAGTAACTTCTGCCATGAAGCATAGGTTCTTTACTAACCCACATTGAGGTCCATCAGGAGTTTCAATTGCATCCAGTCTTCCCCAGTGTGTTCCATGAACATCACGAGCTTCGTACAATTCTCTTGTCTTTGATAATTGTGATTTTACTTTTCTCAAATCAGTTAATGGAGCTAAGTAATTTACTCTATCAAGGAATTTTGCAACACCAGTACTTCTTCCAATCCAGTTTCCTGTACTCATTGCGAATTTAATTCTTTCACTTACAGCACCAGGTCTAACAATTGTAGAAATATTTAATTTTCTTCTTCTTGTTACAGTTCTATCAATTTGGAATCTTAAATCTTTTACAAAGTATTTGAATGAGTATCTGAATAAGTGTTCCATTAATTTTCCACTTAATTCAAGTCTCTTGTTTGCGTAGTGATCCTTATCATCTTTTCCACGTAAACCATAAGCTCTTTCAATTGCTTTAGTTGACATCATTGCTAAGTAATAAGCTTTAGCTAATCTTGCTGGCTCATCTTGTCCAATGTGTGGCAATAAAAATCCGTCAATAACTTCTCTTGCTCTTCGAAGTCTATAATCAATTACTTGTCCAGGAGCAACGTACTTACCGATTTTATCAAGTGCTTCTTCTTCAGTATTTATTTCGCATTCTTCCCAATTCAATAGTAAATCGTTTTGTATTTCTTTTTCATCAGGGAAAGCATCAAAAATTTCTTTCTTTGTTTTTAATCCCAAAGCTTTGAATAGCGAGAACAAAGATAATTTCTTTGGACTTGTAGGGAATGAAGCGTAAATTAATCCTTCAGGACTTCTTAAAATTCTTACTCTTCCTTTGAAAGCTCCTCTAGTTGAGATAACTTCAGAAACAACTCCTTTTTCTCCTTGAGAAATTAATACTCTGTCAGAAGCTAATACTTCTTGAGTCATTAATGCTTTTTCACTACCGTTAATAATAAAATATCCACCAAAGTCTTTTGGATCTTCACTCATTCCAATTAGTTCTTCTGGACTTTTTCCATTTAACCAGCATAATTGTGATTTTAACATTATTGGTAAATCTCCAATAAAAGTTCTTCTTGCGTCCTGTTCAACATCTCTTCTGTATAAACGCATTGTTAAGTATAAAGGTCCAGCATAACTTCTATTTCGAAGTCTTGCTTCCATTGGAGTAAATTCGTCGTGTGGAGAACCATCAGCTTCCATGATTCTTGGTTTTTCAACTTCAATATTAGATAATTCAATTCTTACTTCTTCAATTTTTGGAACAATAAGAGCGTTCTCTTGAACTATATCATTTAATTTTTGATCAACAAATTGATTGAATGAATCAATTTCCATTTGTGCAACATTCTTGTTTTTTAAATAAGAATCAATTAGTTCCCATGACATAATCCTCTACCCCGCTTCATTTACTCGACTTTCGCCAAGTCTAAATATTAAAACTGATTTTTTAGATTACTCTTCTATAATAAACACTTTGACCAGCTGTCAAAGAATCTCTAATTATTTTAACTACATCGCCCTTTTCAGCACCAAGTAATTTAAGTGCTGCATCATCTTTGAAAATTCTAGGTAAATCATCTTTCTTTACCCCAAGTTCAGCCATTAATTCAGCAACTTTTTCTTTTTTAATTAAAACGTGCTCTGGTACTAAATAGTGTGTTTTTTGAGTTTCAATTGTTTCAACCAATATATCACCAGAAAACTATATTTGATCTAAATAAAGCCGTTAAATTATTAAGGAAATTAAAAAAAATCCAAAAACAACCTAAAAGCATCACCGTAGACAACCGCTTAACTGCAGCAATTATAGAAATACAGAATCAGAAACCTTTAAAAGCGTTGGGGGTGGAGCGCTTTTTTGAATAGAGTATAAAACACACCCTTTAAGTTAAACTAAAATTTATTAAACTTAAATTACAAAAAATCAATTTTTAAAAAATAGTTAATATTTTGAATATTATTTATGTTTTTAGTTAAAAATTGAATTCATAAAACATTTTTTACTCAATATATTTTATTTAAATATATTAATTTCAAAAAATTTAGAAAAAATTTAATTTTTCATTTTTTGTTTTGCATCATAGTTAATCCTACAATAGCTATTGCAACTAAAATTACTAATATTAATATACCTAAAAATATTGGTCCATTAGGATCAGATTCTGTCAAACTAGCAGAAGGAACATATTCTATAAAATAATCAAGTTTGCAAGTTGAACAAGCAGTTTCATTACTACCCATACTTGCACTTATTACTAATGATCTTTCAACTTCTGGAGCTGAATCTAATTTAATTTTATATGTACTTTCACTAGTTGTACAATCAAATTGTTTTTGGCTAGAAGAATAAACTTTTTTAGAAACATAATCTGCAATATCCAAATCAACTACAGTTGTTTTCAAACACTTCATTGTTACTTCTAAATTCCCATCATCAAGCATTTGCGAAGTCAACACTTCAATCGAATTCAAAACATCATTATTCTCAACCGGAGGAACATACTTACTCGAAACTCTTGAAGCAGAACAACTAACATTCACATCAGAAACACAAACCCACTCAACAATTGAACCCACCTCACTACCCAAAACAGG